>OBVU01000169.1_pt1 | contig 63306 bp, 49 predicted proteins | sample 1495171 | NCBI WGS metagenome assembly OBVU01 (sample SAMEA2580028, study PRJEB22360) | human gut metagenome | biome: human gut; feature: human-associated habitat; material: faeces | place: Denmark | collected 2008/2010
TAATATCAACGCCAAATAAACAGTTCTCAATGATTTGACGCTTCTCCTTGAAAAGGGTTTCCTGCATGCGGCGACTTTCCGCATTGAGTGTGTTGTAAGCAAATAAGTTGCCTTCGGCATCGGTCACAATCAGCTCATCATTTTCAATGGTAAGTTGATAGTCAGCTTTGCGGATGCGCTTACCAGTAGCATCTACTAAAATACCCAATTCGTATTTCAAGAGTATCAGTTCATTGAGAGCAGACACAAGAAAGTGCCCCGAGCCAACAGCGGGGTCACATAGATGTAAATTGTTAATCAGTTCATTGGCTTCGGCTATATTGTCGATACGGTTGTATAGATCTGTACGGGTGGCGCAATTCCAGCCATAGCAATCGTTAAACTTTTGCAGTACGGTCTTGGTGATTGCTTCGCGGCACATAAACATAGTGATAAATCCCGGTGTGAATACTGAACCGTCTTTGTGACCGTTTATCTTCTCGAATATAAGACCTAAAACAGAGGCATTGATGAGTGTTTTAGCCTCTTCTTGCACTTCTTCACAGCCTTCGCTCGCAAAGTTATAAGCATCAAGAAAAGCGAACAAGTATTGCAGGGTAGGCAATGCGCTGACTTGCAGATTGCGTTTTGGGCTCCGCAATACGCTACTCGTCAAGACGGGAAGTTCCGTACGTTGTGAAAGGCTGTTTATCTTTATTGTTTTACTTTCCAAATCTGTCACCTCGAAAAGAGAACTGTTGAGATAAGGAACGTAAGCAAAATCACGCATAATGGACTGTGTGCGGCGGCTCATGTCACGTGCAAGCACTTGGAAAAATAGTGTATTGAGGTCATCATAGTCATGAATCTTGGCTGTTGAAAGAAACTTATAGATAACATCTCCATTGTGGTATTTCAACATCTGAGCCTCCAACAGTTTCAAGAAAAGAATGCGATTCATCCAAGTGATGCACAGTTCCATTGCGACATTGAATAACCGCTCCTCATAATCGTTTCCATACAGACTACCATTTACGTGGCGCAAACAATCCTCTGCATCCAGTTGGTTAATAGTATTCTCCAGTAATGAAGCCTCATCACGTCGTTCCACAGCTTTGCGTACAATCACGGTCTTGTTGTTCTCTTTGCGTTCCTCAATACCAATAATGTGTAGCAGCTCAGTGTAGAATCCACGGTTGAGCGAGTTGCTGTCGTTTTGGAACGATAGCTTCAAAAGGTGTGTGTCGCTGAATATTTTATAAAGTTCGATAAGTTTGCGTGAAGTGCTGCCATCTGTTTTATCAAGCAGATGTCGATAGTCCTGTAAGTTGAAGTAAGTGTATTCAAGGCTGTCCTTCACCTCCTCAATATAGGTCGTTGCAATTTCAGTATAGAAGAAGTCGGTTTTGCTACTGGTCTTGCGTCCATCGACAAAATCTTGAAACTCACGACGTAGTTGTTTGTTCTGATAGAATTTGCATTCAAACTCATGGGCATCAAAAATAAAGAATTCATGAACATTAGTAGCGATGAGATATTTAATATCGTTGTTCTTCTTACTGACACGTTCTTTGAGATAGTATAGTAATAATTCCTGCAAAGCCTTACGATTGAGATTGTCATTAGAAATCATCTCACTTTTGTTGGTAGTGCTCTTTACCTCAATCAATAACCCTATATTGGACTTGGTAGTTTTATCCAATCGGATAGCCAAATCAATATCTTCTTCGGGAGCCATGTAGTATGTCTTGTAGAATGTTTCGCTTAGGAAATTACGTAAATGTTCTTTCTGCGTTTCTTCTCTTTGCCCATCCACTACATTGTCTCTCAATGTGCGAAGGGCATTTTTGAATAGGTCAAAATCTGTTGTTTCAATCGCAACCTGTCTATATGCTTTGTTCAGAACTTGATTCGGTTTGAGTAGTCCCATGATGCTTGGTAAATGAGTTAATAAAATACAAAGGTAACCTAAAAACTTGATAATAAAGAATGAACGTATTGGTTTAACGAAAGTTTGTTCTACCGCCAACTATTATCAACATACAATAGCAGGCAGTAGATTTGATATGCCCACCTAATTATATTGTAATGTCAGTTAAAGCAATCACATGATTATCTTCCTTCGTGCTTCTCATTTGCGGCAACATCAGTACCTCATTTAATTTCTGGTTGTTTTCTATGCCTATGTGCTTGTACCCATATCGTGGCACATACTCCTTGAAGAACCGCACAAGTTCCTGCAATTCCTGCTCCTGCTTCTTGGCAAAGTTGCAGTGCACAAGGATGATGCACCAGTCGGGAAAACTATCCACGCCATTGCTGTACTCCCAAAAACGAATGTAGAATTTTACAGGCTTGATTTTGCATGATACATGTCTCATGTATCGGAAGGAGTGCTGTTTATCATGCTTTTTAGCCGTTTTGTAACTTGTCGTTTCAGTGCAGGCTGCCAATAGCACGGTCAGTATGGATGTAAAGGCTATGGTTTCGTTGTGCTCCGCATGCGTGTTTCTTCCGAGAAACCTTTTGATTTGCCAATGCTCCACTACAGTGAACAAGTCGGCTCACTAAGGTGAACAAGACAGACCACTACAGTGAGCTGAACAGACCACTATAGTGAGCCGTTGTCAATACACTGTGTCTGGCACAAGAAATGTATATGCTTTTCTTAATAAAAGACGGGGGAGAGGCGGACGAAAGCCCGTGCGTACTGAGGGGGAGTGGCAGCAAGTAACCGGGTAACTGAAAAGAGTGAGGGCAAATTTTGCCCTCACTCTTTTTATTTGCTCTCACTCGCCGCTGCAATGCCGATGAGCAGGGCATTTCAGAAAAGCGGTGAGGGCAGTGAGGGCAGGTTTGATAACTTCTTGTTTCTTTCTCGCTTGCTGCTGAATTCCACTCTATTCTGTACCAACCTGCCGTTAAGCATGCAGTTCTAGTACAAACCGTGCCCCCTTGCTGTAGCCGGTATCCAGTGTCAGGCTGCCGTTCATCTTGGTGGCTATCAGTGAGCAGATGGGAAGCCCCAAGCCGTCGCCCAGTGTCAAGTCCTTCACTTCGGTGAAGGGCTTGAAGATGTTTTCGCGTTGCTCTTCGGGAACACCGCAACCGGTGTCGCTGACGATGAACTGATGCGTGTGTGCACCGCGTTTCTTGAAGTCGAGCCATATCTTGCCTCCGGCGGGAGTGTATTCGGCGGCGTTCTCTAAAAGGTGCAGCAGTATGCGTTCCAGTTGCTCCGGATTGATTTTTACATTCAGCTTTGGAGCATTGACGGCCAGGGAAACGTCTTCCCGGGTTTTTCCCTTAATCTTGTCCATGATAGCCTCGCAGAAGGCGGAGATGTTCTTCTCTTGCATTTCGTAAGGTTCGGACAAGGTGTTCTCCAATTCGGACAGTTCCTGGATGTGGTTGGAGAATGTATGCAGGGCCTTTACTCCCGGCAGCGAAGCGTCGAGCGTGTCCAGTGTCGGTTCCATCTGGGCGGAGATGTTTTGGATGAATTTTGTTTTCAGTTCGTTGTGCTCGTTGGCGATACCGATGGCTTTCTTCTGCTTGCGGGTAAGGACGATGAAGCGCAACAATACGATAGCACCGAATATCAGGACTGCGGCAAGGATGGCAGCCAGTACGCAGAGTCCGATGATGATGTATTGCTTGGCGCTCAAGGAGTCGTCCTTCTCCTGGATGGTGGCCAGGCTTTCATCGTACTTCTTCTTCAGGACGTTCAGTTCGTCCTGTGCGGTAAGCGCTTTCACGGAGTCGGTCCAGAGGATATACTTGTCGTATGTACGAGCCACCAGTCCGGCATTGTTTGCCTTGCGGGCAATGCTGATGAGAGTCTTGTAGCATTCGTCTACCTTGGCGTAGTTCTTCTGTTCCTTATATTGCCCTATCAGGCGGTTGGTGGCGGCATCACCTTGCGCATTCATACCGAAGGTGTAGTAATAGTTGGCCTGCGTATAAAGCAGGTCGTTGCTCAGAGAGTCGTTGTGAGAGGCTTTGGCGGTCTCTTCCAGTTTGGTCAGCTGTTCCTTGGCGCGTGCGGGATTTTTCAGGTTGATGTACATCTGCAGGCGTTCCTTGTTGATGCGGAAACGTAGGTTGGGCATGGCCTTGCCCGTTTTCTGTTCGCCGGTTGCCACCACTTGCTCGGCACCGCGCAGCAGTTCAAAAGCTTCTTTATAGTAATTCTCCCGATGGTAGAGGGCGCTGGCATTGACGCCGCATTCCACTGCCTGGGCATACTTGTCTTGCGTGGCAAAGGCATTGTAGGCTTGCAGGAATAGATAGCGGGCTTTGATATATTCTTTTTTCGTAAGATTTTCTTGTGCTTGTTTCATCAATTCGTCTGCACGGTTTTGCGCATGGAGTTGAGTAAAGATGCAGAAAGTCGCTAAGAGAAGTATCGAAATAATTTTTTTCATGTGTACGTTTGTTTTATTTGCTCACAAAGTTAGAATAAAAACTTAGTATTTGAAGCTACTGCCTCCTAAAAATTCTCTCAATAAGGATGTCGGTGGAATTTCTTTGTCCTGCACGGGGGTGAAATATTTGATGAATTTCAGCAACCGGTAGGCTTCTGCGTATTCCGGACAGTTCCGTGGAACACTGGTAAGGATGGGCTCTGCGTGGCAGCGGAGCACGGCAAATTCGAACAAGAGGGCGGAGTTGAACATGACATCGGCATTTTCCTGGTAGGGGAATATCCATTTGTCCTCGCCGGCACGTACACTGGGCCAGCGTGAAATGGTCTCTTGTGCCGAGTAGCCGCGGTAGTTGAAGTCGCGGATGATGCGGCGCAGCAGGCGGTTGTCCGTGGTGGGAATCCAGTTGTGGTCGTCCAGCGAGATGGTGGTCAGGGCGGATACATAAATCTTGTATTTGCTGGCGGCGGGAATCTGTGGTGTCAGTTCAGGGTTCAGGGCATGGATTCCTTCCAGGATGAGGATGGTATGCTCGTCGATGCGAAGTTTGTCGCCCTTGTACTCTTTCTTCCCGAGGTTGAAGTTGAAGCGGGGCAGCTCCACTTCTTCGCCACGGAGCAATGCCTGCAGCTGGGTGTTGAAGAGTTCGAGGTCGAGGGCGTAGAGTGATTCGTAGTCGTAGTTTCCGTTTTCGTCGCGTGGGGTGTCTTCACGGTCTACGAAGTAGTTGTCCAGCGAGATGGGATAGGGACGCAGGCCGTTGGTCATCAACTGCACGCTGAGCCGCTTGCTGAAAGTCGTCTTTCCGGAGGACGATGGACCGGAGATGAGTACGAGCTTCACCCGGTTTCCGTTTTCGCCGCGGTGGTAGATGTCGTCAGCTATTTGGGCTATCTTTTTCTCCTGCAGGGCTTCGGCTACGTTGATGAGGTCGGTGGCATGGCCTGTCTCGCAAGCCAGGTTGAAGTCGCCCACGTTACTCAGCCCCATGATGTAGTTCCAGCGCAGGTGTTCCTTGAATACGTCGAGCATCTTCTCCTGTTTCACCACTTCTTCCAGTACATTCGGGTTCTCCTTGTTGGGGATACGCAGCAGCAGGCCGTCGTAATACTTCACGATGTCGAACAGCCAGATGAACCCGGTACTGGGCAGCAGGTTGCCGTAGTAGTAGTCTACGGTGTCGCCCAATGTGTAATAATAGGTATATAGCGAGCCGGAGGTTTCCAGCAGCTTAACCTTGTCGTTCATGCCCCGTTCGCTAAAGATACGCACAGCCTCGGTGGTGTGGCATTCTACACGATGGTAGGGGATGTTTTCGGCGATGATTTCCTGCATCCGTTTCTTGATGGCGGTCACATCTTCCAGCTCTATGGAACGGCCGATGCGCAAGTTACAGAAGTAACCTTTGGATACCGGATGCTCTACGAACAGTTTTCCTTCCGGAAACAGCTCGCTGACAGCTTTGTAAAGAATGAAGCAGAGGGAACGGACATAAGTGCGCATGCCTGAGGAGTCACGTATGTCGAGAAACTCTACATCCTTATTGTTGTATACACGGAAATTCAGTCCTTCGGAACGGTTGTTGACTTTTGCACTGACTACCTGATAGGGGAAATTTAGATTAAAACCGTAATAAATATTCAAAAGTGAGCTCCCTATAGGGAATTCTTTAGAAATATTATTATTTTTGCAACAAATTTGTAACATGTGTTTCATGATGTCTCGTTTTTAGTGGGTTGACACGTTAAATATAGGACATTATAACACGTGAAGGAATGAAACACCTTAAATAATTAAAGATGGAATATTCTTTTTATGATTTTTTAAAGCTACTCGGCTCATTGGCACTGTTTCTTTACGGAATGAAGATTATGAGTGAGGGGCTTCAAAAATTTGCCGGTGACAGACTGCGGAAAATATTGACCGCAATGACAACCAACAGAGTGACCGGTGTGTTGACGGGCGTGCTGATTACAGCACTTGTACAATCTTCCTCTGCAACCACGGTGATGGTTGTAAGTTTTGTCAATGCGGGGTTGTTAACGCTTTCACAGTCCATAGGTGTCATAATGGGTGCTAATATCGGTACGACTGTTACGGCATGGATTATTTCAGCTTTAGGTTTCAAGGTGGACATTGCCGCCTTTGCTCTTCCTCTTCTTGCTTTCGGCATTCCTCTCCTCTTCTCTCAAAAAAGTAACCGCAAGTCTGTCGGTGAATTTATTTTCGGTTTCTCATTCTTGTTCATGGGGCTTTCCTATTTGAAAAACAATGCTCCTGACTTGAGCCAAAATCCTGATATGCTGTCATTTGTGCAGGACTATACCGACATGGGCTTTATCTCCATACTCCTTTTTGTGGGTATCGGTACGGTGTTGACCATGATTGTGCAGGCATCTGCGGCAACTATGGCCATTACGCTTATTATGTGCGCCAACGGCTGGATTAGTTTCGAATTGGGGGCAGCACTGGTTTTGGGAGAGAATATCGGTACAACCATCACGGCAAACCTTGCGGCGCTGACCGGTAATACGCAGGCGAGGAGGGCTGCTTTGGCTCATTTGGTATTCAATGTGTTTGGTGTGATATGGGTGTTGTGTCTTTTCACCCCCTTTACCGAGGCTGTGTCATGGTTCGTAGAGAACGTGATGGGTACTAAAGATCCGGCTGTGGCCGTATCCTTCAAGCTTTCGGCATTCCATACTTGCTTCAATATCTGCAACGTGCTGATATTGATATGGTTCGTGAAGTTTATCGAACGTACGGTCTGTGCCATTATTCCAATGAAGGAGCAGGACGAGGAATATCGCTTGCGTTTTATCTCGGGCGGTATGCTTTCTACGGCAGAGCTGTCCATCTTGCAGGCAAGCAAGGAAATACATCTCTTTGCCGAACGTACCCGCCGTATGTTCGGAATGGTGCAGGACTTGCTGCATACGGAGAAGGATGATGATTTCAACAAAGTGTTCAGCCGTGTGGAGAAGTACGAGAATATCAGTGACAGCATGGAGCTGGAGATTGCCAATTATCTGAATCAAGTGTCCGAAGGGCGCCTGAGTTCGGAAAGTAAGTTGCAAATACGTGCCATGCTGCGTGAAGTGACGGAGATAGAGAGCATCGGCGACAGCTGCTATAACCTGGCACGTACCATCAACCGCAAGCGCCAGACCAATCAGGATTTCACCGAGAAGCAGTACGAGCATATTCATTTCATGATGAAGCTGACGGATGATGCCTTGGAGCAGATGATTGTCGTGGTGGAACATCCGGAGCATGCAGGCGCGGATGTGAACAAGTCCTTTAATTTGGAGAATGAAATCAATAATTACCGCAATCAGCTGAAGAATCAGAATATCTTGGATGTGAACAACAAGGAATATGATTACCAGATGGGTGTTTACTATATGGACATCATTGCAGAATGTGAAAAGCTGGGCGACTATGTGGTGAATGTAGTGGAGGCCAGCAGCGATATAAAAGAAAAGAAAGCGTCTTAGGACGCTTTCTCAAATTCTTCTTTGCCTACTCCACACAAGGGGCAAACCCAATCTTCGGGAAGGTCTTCGAAAGATGTTCCCGGTTCTATTCCATTTTCAGGGTCGCCCAATTCAGGGTCATAGACATAATCGCATACAGTGCAAATGTACTTTTCCATAAATTTCTTTTTTTAGGTTTATTCTCTTATAATAACGTTTAAAAGCCCTTTTTGTTCTATTGTTGAACAAAAATAGTTTATTTTTGTTCTCTATTAAAACAACATTTTATGAAAATGACCGACAAGCTGTTCAGGGCGATTATGCGGAATCTGCACGCCTATGTACTGCTGATAAACCGCGACTTCACTGTATTCTACACCAATTACTACGATATTACCGGAGCTGTAAAGCCTGCCGAAACTGGACGGGTGGGAGATATTCTGCGCTGTAACAATGCCTTGTCGGCAGCAGGAGGTTGCGGCACTCACGATTTGTGTGAACACTGCCCCGTGCGGAATGCCATAGAGAATGCCTTTGTGGTGCAAAAGAACTTCACGGATTTGGCAGCTATTCTGAATCTTAGGGATAGCGAAGGCAGAACTACGGAATGCAATGCTTATGTTTCCGGCGAGTATATGGAGATTGAGGACCGCGACTGCATGGTGATTACCGTGCATGACATTACCCGGCTGAAACAAGTGGAAGCTGAATTGAAACTGGCACGTGAGAAGGCAGAGAATGCCGACCGCTCCAAATCGGTGTTCCTGGCGAATATGAGCCATGAAATCCGTACCCCGCTGAACGCAATTGTCGGATTCTCGGAATTGCTGGCCTCTGCATCGACAGACGAGGAGAAGACACAGTTCCTGGAAATTGTGCAAAGTAACAATGAAATGCTGCAACAGCTGATTGCTGATATTCTGGACCTCTCGAAGATAGAAGCCGGAACATTGGAATTTGTGTTCTCGGATGTGGACATCAACCAGATGATGTTCGATTTGGAACAACAGTTCCGTATGCGGGTGGCCGAGCTGGGTAGTGGAGTGCAGATTGTCCGGGAGGCTTCTGAGAAGGAATATACCATGCATACAGACAGAAACCGGCTTGCACAAGTGGTATCCAATTTTATGACGAATGCCCTGAAGTTCACCCAGGAAGGCAGTATTACCCTCGGATTCAGACCCTATGAGGAAGGTCTCTATTTCTACGTAAAAGACACAGGAACCGGTATTCCCCAGGAAAAGTTGCCATATGTTTTTGAACGTTTCGTCAAGCTGAAGCAGGAAAAGAACGGTACCGGACTGGGACTCTCCATTTGCCAGACCATTGTCCGCAAATTGGGGGGCGAAATAGGCGTGGAATCGGAAGAAGGGACAGGTTCGACTTTCTGGTTCATATTGCCGTGGGAGCCTGCAACCAGACCGAAACTGGTGAGGGAAAAAGAGAATCAATGACAGTCAATTAATCACTAATCATTATATAGGTATTGTTTTCCCGGATTATTATTGTATTTTTGCGTTCCAAAATTAAACCTAAAGACTTGCATGACTGCAATAAAGGATGATTATTATCATGTCGGACTGACCGACGAACAAGTGCGGAAGAGCCGCGACGAACATGGAGTAAATTTATTGACGCCTCCTAAACGGCCTTCCTTATGGAAATTGTATCTGGAGAAGTTTGAGGACCCCGTAGTAAGGGTATTGCTGGTTGCCGCTCTGTTTTCTTTGATTATTTCCATTGTAGAGAATGAATATGCCGAGACTATCGGCATTATAGTAGCCATTCTGCTGGCTACCGGTATCGGTTTCTTCTTTGAGTATGATGCCGGAAAGAAGTTTGACCTGCTGAATGCAGTGAACGAAGAAACTTTGGTGAAAGTAATTCGTAACGGACATGTGCAGGAGATTCCCCGTAAAGATGTAGTGGTGGGTGATATAGTGGTGCTGGAAACCGGTGAGGAGGTTCCGGCGGACGGTGAATTGCTGGAAGCCATTTCCCTGCAAGTGAACGAATCGAATCTGACCGGTGAGCCGGTAGTGACGAAAACTACCGTAGAAGCTGACTTTGACGAAGAGGCTACGTATGCTTCCAACCGCATTTTGCGCGGTACAACGGTGGTGGACGGACATGGCACCATGCGTGTGGAGGCTGTGGGCGATGCTACGGAAATCGGTAAAGTGGCACGTCAAAGTACCGAACAGAATACGGAACCTACTCCGCTGAATATTCAGTTGACCAAATTGGCCAATCTGATTGGAAAGATTGGCTTTTCCGTAGCGGGTCTGGCTTTTCTCATTTTCTTTGTAAAGGATGTGGTACTGGTTTATGACTTTTCTTCATTTCATACCTTCCGTGATTGGCTGCCGGCCTTGCAGGCTACTTTGCAATACTTTATGATGGCAGTTACCCTGATTGTGGTGGCTGTGCCCGAAGGCTTGCCGATGAGCGTGACACTCAGTCTGGCGTTGAATATGCGCCGCATGCTCTCCACCAACAACCTGGTGCGCAAGATGCATGCATGCGAGACGATGGGAGCCATTACAGTGATTTGTACCGACAAGACCGGTACATTGACCCAAAATCTGATGCAGGTGCATGAACCCAATTTCTATGGTTTGAAGAATAACGGGCAGCTGGGGAATGATGACCTCAGCAAGCTGGTAATGGAAGGTATCAGTGCTAACTCCACTGCTTTCCTGGAAGAAGAGGTGACTGGCGAGAAGCCGAAAGGGGTGGGTAACCCCACGGAGGTGGCACTGCTGCTTTGGCTGAACAGCCAAGGATGCGACTATCTGGCGCTGCGTGAGAAAGCTACGGTTATCGACCAGCTGACTTTCTCTACGGAAAGGAAATTCATGGCTACCCTGGTGCAATCCCCCCTGATTGGGAAGAAGGTGCTGTATGTGAAGGGAGCTCCCGAGATTGTTTTGGGTAAATGCAAGGATGTCATGTTGGACGGCAAGCGTGTGGATGCGGTGGAATACCGTTCTACAGTGGAGGCTCAGTTGCTCAACTATCAGAATATGGCTATGCGTACACTTGGCTTTGCATTCAAGATTGTGGATGATGCGGAAGCGTCTGATTGTGTGTCATTGGTTGCTGAAAATGACTTGTCGTTCCTCGGTGTGGTTGCCATCAGTGATCCTATCCGTCCGGATGTGCCTGCGGCCGTTGCTAAATGCCAGTCGGCAGGTATCGGAGTGAAGATTGTGACGGGAGATACACCGGGTACGGCTACCGAGATAGCACGCCAGATTGGTCTGTGGAAACCGGAGGATACGGAAAAGAACCGCATTACGGGAGCTGCATTTGCCGAATTGACGGATGAGGAGGCATTGGACCGTGTGATGGACTTGAAGATAATGTCGCGTGCACGCCCCACAGACAAACAGCGTCTGGTGCAACTGTTGCAGCAGAAAGGTGCGGTAGTGGCTGTGACGGGTGACGGCACGAATGATGCTCCTGCGTTGAACCATGCGCAAGTGGGACTTTCGATGGGTACCGGGACTTCCGTTGCCAAGGAGGCCAGCGACATCACGCTGCTGGATGACTCCTTCAACAGTATAGGCACGGCCGTGATGTGGGGACGTTCTTTATATAAAAATATACAGCGTTTCATTGTTTTTCAGCTGACTATCAATTTTGTGGCTTTGTTTATCGTTCTCCTGGGCTCACTGGTGGGTACGACGCTTCCTTTGACCGTCACGCAGATGTTGTGGGTGAACCTGATTATGGATACGTTTGCGGCCCTGGCCTTGGCGTCCATTCCACCCAGTGAGAGCGTGATGAAGGAAAAGCCGCGTAAGAGTACGGATTTCATTATAACCAAGTCCATGAGGTATTACATTTTGGGAATGGGTTTTGCCTTTCTGGTATTGCTTATGGGAATGCTCTTCTGGTTTAACAGTGAAGAGGGGGGGATGACTACCTATCGGTTGACTGTGTTCTTCACGTTCTTTGTTATGCTTCAGTTCTGGAACTTGTTCAATGCACGTGTGTTCGGCACTTCGGACTCGGCGTTCAAGGGCATTTCTAAATCTTATGGCATGGAGCTGATTATACTTGCCATTTTGGGCGGACAGATACTGATTGTACAGTTTGGTGGAGCTGTATTCCGCACAGTGCCGCTCGATTTTATGACTTGGATGACGATTGTCGTTTCTACTTCGTTTGTTTTGTGGATAGGTGAACTGGTTCGCCTTATCCGACGTTTAACACAGAAATAGTGATGAAAAGAAGAGGAATCAAGAACCTTATTATTGATTTTGGCGGAGTTCTGATTGATTTGGACCGCCAGCGCTGTTTAGAGAATTTCAGAAAGCTGGGATTGCCGGACGTGGAAGTCATGTTGGACCTCTATCACCAGCAGGATTTCTTCCAGAAATATGAAAAAGGGTTGATTACCAGTGCGGAGTTCCGGGAAGTGATTCGTGGAAAGATAGGGAAACCGGTGACTGATGCCCAGATAGATGACGCCTGGAACAGTTTCCTAGTGAGTATTCCTACTTTTAAATTGGATTTACTGTTGGAACTGCGCAAAAAATATGTGGTCTATCTGCTGAGCAACACCAATGAAATCCATTGGCAATGGTCGTGTCTGCACGCGTTTCGCTACAAGGCTTTCCGTGCGGAGGACTTTTTTGAGCATATCTATCTCTCTTATGAGATGAAGATGGCAAAACCGGATGCCGATATATTTCAGAAAGTACTGGATGAGACCGGTATTCTTCCCAACGAGACTCTTTTCATTGACGATTCTGAGGCCAATTGCCGGACAGCGGAGGCGTTGGGTATTTCTACCTATACGCCAAAGGCTCACGAGGATTGGAGACATGCAGTTGTTTTGTGAAACATCGGACATTGGTTCCCGTCCAAGTGTAGCCACTATCGGTTTCTTTGACGGAGTACATCGGGGACACCGCTACCTGATAGAGCAAGTGTGTGCGGTAGCTGCCGGGCGTGGGCTTGCTTCGTCGGTCGTGACTTTTCCGGTACATCCGCGTAAAGTGATGCAGGCCGATTATCATCCGAAGTTATTGACCACTTGTGATGAGAAAGTTTCCCTGCTTGCCAAGACTGGGGTGGATTATTGCATGATGCTTGATTTTACTCCTGAAATAGCCCGGCTTTCGGCACGGGAATTCATGTCCATACTGAAGGATCGCTATCAGATACAAGCTTTGGTAGTGGGGTACGACCATCGTTTCGGGCATAACCGCAGCGAGGGTTTTGAAGACTATGTGCACTATGGTCGCGAATTGGGTATGGAGGTGCTTCTTGCGCGCGCGTATTCTTATAGTAAGGAGACATCGGTAACGGAGGTTACTGTCAGCTCCTCGGCTATTCGCGGTCTGTTGCTGGAGGGAAACGTTTCGGAAGCTGCCGAGTATCTGGGATATGATTTCTTTTTGGACGGTACGGTTGTCGGCGGCTATCAGGTGGGGCGTAAGATAGGTTTTCCTACGGCTAATCTCCGTGTTTCCGATTCTGACAAGCTGATTCCCTGCGATGGTGTGTATGCCGTCCGTGTCTGTGTTGAAGGCAAGGAGTACGGCGGTATGCTAAGCATTGGCTACCGGCCTACGTTGGAGAACGGCCCCGATCGCAGTATTGAGGTCCATATATTCCGGTTTGATGCTGATATTTATCAGCAGCCGATGCGTCTTTCCTTTGTGCGCCGCACCCGTCCTGAACTGAAATTCGACAGTATAGAAGAACTTATTGCCCAGCTTCACCGTGACGAGGTGGAGATTAAATCCATTCTTGCTTTATAAACATAAGGCAATAAGGTCATTTATCCCCTTGCAGTTCTATGTATTTTCCCGTTTGAAGTGTTTGCTTTCTGTATATTTATCGTAAAACGCGTTTTTTTTATTGTTTTTCGATAAATATTTTCTGTTTTTCTTTGTCATACCCAAAAAAGGTCTTTTATTTGCATATCGAAAAACGATAAATGATTATCGAAAAACAAAATAAAGAACTAATAAAACAATAACGGTATGAAAACTTTAGTAATGACAACAATCTTTGTAGTGACAGTAGTGATAAATGCTTTTGGTGGTAATATCCAGGAAAACTTTGCCTATAATGAAGTGATGAACGGAAATCAGGTGGAGTCCCAAATTGTATATAAAGTAGAGAACGGTAAGTTTCTGCAGAACCATTTGAAATACAATTTCACCTATGATGCCCAAGGGCGTACGATACAGAAGGAGGCGTTGAGATGGAACGAGATTGAGCAGGCGTTTGAACGCTTCTATTGCTTGAACTACAATTATACGGAAGCCGGTACGGATGTGGAATATGCCTTGTGGGACAACAAGACGAATGCCTACTCCGATGTGAAGGAAAAAGCTGTTTATCTGCAGGCGGGAGATGACATCAACTACTTGAGTTACAAATGGAGTAAGAAGGACAACGACTGGAATCTGTTGGTGGAACATGCCACTGCGGAGGAAGACGTATTGCTCCTGGCAGTAAAATAAATGAAGAACAATATAGAAATGAGGGAGGGGTTTAGGTTATGAGAAGAGCATTCATGAGTATTACACTATTGGTATTGTCACTTTCTACAGTGATGGTGCTGCTGATGGGACTTGTTGCCACAGCTTGACGGATTGACAGAGAAAATGTGTATCTTTGCGAACTTTTAGACGAATAGAACAATGAAAACGGCAATAAAACTAGTATTGATTTACTTTTTGATGCAGATTGTAGGAGCACTGTTTGCAGGACCTTTCTGTCTGCTGTATACGTATTTCGCTTATGGAACTTTCGACATGGACAAGGCTGGTCAGATTGCTGTGGCGCCTACCATGCTGCTGGGCTTTGTTTTCATGGGACTGTACTTGTGGCGCAAGAACTACCTGACGGGAGACAAGCATTTGTATTCTCCGGTGTCAGTCCCTTATCTGGCATGGAGCCTGCTTGCCGGAATGACTTCCATATGTATAATAGGTCTTCTGATGTCCGAACTTACTTTTTTGCCCAATTTGTTGGACCAGACATTTGATATACTGCAATCCGGTTGGCTGGGTATTCTCTGTATTTCTGTTTTGGGACCCGTACTGGAAGAACTGCTTTTCCGTGGTGCCATTACCAAGGAGCTGCTTCGCAGATATAGCCCGGCAAAGGCTATCTTGTTTTCCGGGTTGATATTTGGTATCTTTCATCTGAATCCGGTTCAGATAATAGGTGCTTGCCTCATCGGTTTCTTGCTTGCCTGGCTTTATTATAAGACACGGAGTCTTATGGCATGTATTCTGATACATATCATGAATAACGGCTTGTCTGTCTATCTGAGCCTGAAACATCCTGAAATGGAGGATGTGACACATCTGCTGAGTAACCCGTATGTACTGGTTTGGGCAGTGGTTTTCATATTGTTGCTTCTACTCTCCTTGAAACAACTGAATAAATATAATATATCTGATACTAATACAACAACAACTGAATTATGAAAAGAAGATTGAACATTCTCTGCCTGGTGGTAATGCTTGTACTGAGTTACTCGGTATTGGAGCAGGGGTACTATATCTTTCTGGGAGCCAAGATGGGGGCGCAGACCGGACTGGAGCTGGGAAAGAAAGGGAGTGACATTGCTGCCTACAAGGAACTGATGAACCTGAAGGTTGTCAACCTGATACCTTCTTCCATGGAGTCGTTTGATTTCTTTAGGGATTCCGTCTACAATGAGAAAAGCAGGAGTTATGTGCCTGCAGCCTACTCTTCGTTGATGGTCAGCGTAGATTCTCATGATTCTGTCGGGAAAGTGGTGGCAAAGTATTTGCTGATATATCTGCATTTGGGCTTTTCCCTTTGGGCGGTAGTATTGTTTATCCGCTTGATAATCTCTATCAACAAGTCCGACATCTTCAACTGGCGGAATGTACGTCGGCTGCGTCGATTGGGAATGGCACTGGTTGTCAGCTTCTGCTGTACCTTTGCGTCATCATATCTTGATTTTATAGGTATCGATACCGTATTCTCGCTGCATGGTTACGAGCTGAGCCTCTCAGAATTGGTGAGCACTACCACGCTGGTACTTGGGCTTTGTTCGCTGATTGTAGGTGAAGTGTTTGCCATTGGATTGAAAATGAAGGAAGAGCAGGATTTGACGATTTAATGAAAGGAGATACAATAATGAAAAAGATTCAGATATTGGCAATATTAGTTATTGTAGCATTAGTATTTACTGGTTTGAAAGGTGGAATTGAAGGTGCGGTTGATGGCTGGAATCAAGCAGGAGACAGTCGGGAGTTTGACTTCTCTACTGTAAATGTTGCAGTGAAGGCTGATGAGACTTTGATAGCAGATTCTCTTTTTAATAGTGTGGCAAAGCGGAATATTCCGTATTGTATTGAAACCCTGGAGACACAAGTGGAAGAGTCCGTTTGGGGTGTTGTATTGAATATTCTGATGTTTCCTGTGGCATTTGCCGGCTTGTATGGTTTTTTCTGTTTGATAAAGATGGTTATGGCTGTAACCCGTCGGGAAGTGTTTATTCGTGATAATGTATTTCGTATGCGTGTTTTTATTTATACAATCATTCTTATGGGAATACTTCTTGAACTGAAACAGTATTGTCAATATTGTGATGTCGTTTCTCAGATTCATTTGGCCGGTTATGAAATAGAGTCTTATTGGCTTAAATATCCTTGGTTTTATTTTTTGATATTAGCTCTTTTCACCGAGATATTCGCCATCGGCGTGAAGATAAAGGAAGAGCAGGATTTAACGGTTTAATGTGGGGGGAGGATTATGAAAAAGATAAGTATATTGGGTATCCTGGCTATATTGGTCATTGTTGCAGAGTTTGCTTATGCGATGATAGCGGGCTGGGTGGATATGAAGAATAGTTTTCTTGAGGGTTACAATAGTGTAAGTGTGCATTCGGGAACTCCACAGCCGGAGTATTCCGGTCTATTTGATAAAGTATATGTGGATGTAAGACCTTTGGAAACGACAGCAGTCGATTCCTTGACGAATCGTTTTGCCGATAAGTCAGTACCTTATCAGGTAAAGAGAATAGGTACTGTGATTGTCCCCACTGTCTGGAGTTCCATAGTGAACTTCTTTGCCATGTTTGCCATCATTCCTTTCTTTGTGGGAATCTTTTGCTTGATACGTTTGTTGATATCCATTTCAAAGCGGGAAGTGTTTACTTCGGATAATGTAGACCGGTTGCGTTTCTTTACTTATTCGTTTGCTGCATTGTACGGCTTGATGACTTTGCACGATTGGCTGAATCATCTTGAAGCAGTGAAGCAAGTGGCTCTGCTGGGCTATGAAGTGGTTGCATCGCATGATACGGATTTCACATCTCTGGTTATTATAATTCTTTTCACCGAGATATTTGCCGCCGGGGTGAAGATAAAGGAAGAACAGGACTTGACTATTTAGGTGTGAGTGGGAAAAGAATAATTGATAAATAGAACACAATTATATGATTATAGTAAACCTTGACATAATGATGGCCCGAAGAAAGATATCTTTGGGCGAACTGGCGGAGAAGATTGATATTACGCCTGCCAATCTCTCTATTCTCAAAACCGGAAAGGCTAAGGCCATCCGTTTCTCTACACTGGAAGCAATCTGCAAGGAACTCGATTGCCAGCCGGGGGATATATTGGAGTATCAGGAAGGGAAGGAGTGATGAAAGGCTGTTCGTCATTCCTATTTGGTACAGAACCTTGATATCTGCATCCTTGTTAAGGGATGCAGATGAGAAGTATTAAAAAGTCGTGATAGTATTGGGAGTAAACGAAGTTTTGTTAGCTTTGCAATAAATATAATAGTGATTTGTTAACTCAAATTAAAACTTACAAATGAATGTTGGAATAAAAGATTTCATAATTTCTCTTTTCTGCCTTATTTCTCCCTGCCTATGGGGAAGTGGATTGGACGGGCGTTATTTAACGAATCAAGATGGCTTGTCGAACAGCTCTGTCAACTGCATCTTTCAAGATTCTTGCGGCTTACTTTGGTTTGGGACATGGGATGGACTCAATATGTTTAATAGCCGGGATATAAGAGTTTTCAAACCGGACTTATTATCTTCTCTTCCCAGTATAAGTAATAATATCATCAGAAACGTTATTGAAGAAAGAAAAGGAGTAATTTGGGTTGCAACAGATTATGGTATAAATCGGTATGATATAAATAAGGATGAGTTTCAGAACTTTTTTTGTGCAAACACCAGGAAAAATGTTTTTAAAGAGCGTTCTTTCTTTTTAGCGAAAGATATGAAAGGGCGTATTTTTGCATCGGTAAATGAATATGGTATCTATTTCTATGAAACGTCTAAACATGACTTTGTCCGATTGGATATAAAAATCTCTTTCAATGTAAAGCAAATGTTCTTTGATAATGCCAGCCGGTTGTGGTTGTGTACAGAAGCAAATGAATTGTATTGCATAAAGTTTCATCATATATCAGAAGAGGAAGTACTGGTAGATAGTATGCAGCAAGTGGCGAATATCAATCAAGTAGAAGCTGTATTTTATGATGCTGTACGGGATATAATTTGGGCTCAAACTATTGAAAAAAACTTGTTTAGGATTAGTTCGGGCAATAAAGCGATTAGAAAGGCAGAAATCAATTTTCATGATAAGATAACCGCCATGATTTTCCAGAATGATTATTGCTACGTTGGAACATTGAAAGGGCTGTATCGTTGGGACATTGATAGTAATACAACGGAAGCTTTACTGAAAGATATTTCAATCAACTCTCTTTGTTTAGGGGAACAACATATTCTTTGGGTGGGAACAGACACGCGCGGTGTCGTTTTATTGTCGGAGCAGCAAAATAAATTCATGCGCTCTTCTAAAATACCTGCCATAAACTTTGGTAACGCTCCGGTCAGAGCTTTCTGGGAAACCCAGGATGGTACGTTATTTATTGGTACTAAGGGAAAAGGGTTATTCCTTTTCAATGAAGAAGAGCAGTCTGTACAGAACCTGACCATTACTGAAGGACTATTGCATAACTCGGTTTACGCATTTACTGGAGATGACGAGTATGTTTGGATTTGTACGGAAGGAACCGGGTTGAATTACTATTCCATAAAAGAGAAAAAACTGATTCAAGTGGAAAAGACTCCCGCAGACTTGAAAGGTGAATTCTCTATTTGTGCGCAGAGTGATTCGGTTTTATGGATTGGCACAAATGGGTGGGGGCTGTTTAAAATTGTACTCGATAGAGGCTCTTATCCTGTTTCCGTTAAATCTTATAAGCAATACCGGTATCAATTTGATTGTAATAACTGCTTGAATAATAATTCTATTTTTTCTGTTCTGCCAGATGGAAAAGAAGGCCTATGGGTAGCTACCCGAGGTGGTGGTTTGAACTACTTGAATTTTGCAACAGAACAATTCGCTCATTATCGCCACTCTTCGGCGAAAAAAGAGACAATCAGTAATGATGATGTTCTTTGTCTTTATGAAGATACAGATAATTCGTTATGGGTGGGGACAAGTAATGGATTGAATCATTTGGTTGACAGAAAAGATAGTTTATTTCAATGGTATACGGAAAAAGAAGGTATTCCTAACAATACAATACATGGCATTTTAAAGGATGAGGCTGGTAATTTGTGGGTCAGTACCAATCGTGGGTTGGCCCGCCTGGATAGTAAAAGAGAGAAGATAGTATCTTATTTTCTGACTGATGGTTTACAGGATGATGAATTTTCTGACGGAGCTTCATATCAATCACCTTACTCCCACTATTTTTATTTTGGAGGAATGAATGGCTACAGCAAGTTTAATCCTTTGGAAATTAAAGAAGATACTTATATGCCAAGCCTCTATCTGACGGCCTTCTCTATCAATAATGACGAGGTACAGATTGAAGATCGGTTGGATGAAAAAAAGTACTTGAAGCTGAATCATAAGGAAAATCTGCTAACATTCAGATTTGTACCTATTGATTATATACAAAGCTCAAAATGTGAGATTGCTTATATGGTGGAGGGGTATAGTAAGGATTGGGCCTATTTGGGCACGTCTGGAACGATTGTTTTAAACAATCTGCCTTCGGGAGAATATACCTTATATGTGAAATGCTGCAATGCAAATAAAGAATGGAGTCAAGATGGCTACACTTTGAATATTCGGGTTTATCCACCATGGTGGCTTAGCTGGTATGCATATTTGATATATACAGTCTTATTGGTGGTTTGTATCGGCTTTCTGTATAGAAACTCCATACATAAGATAAAGATGAAGCGGAAGTTGGAGTTGGAGATGCTCGAAAATCAGAAAGCCGAAGAGATTCATCAGGCTAAACTTCGTTTTTTCACTAATATAGCTCATGAGTTTTGCAATTCGTTGACGCTTATTTATGGCCCTTCTGAAAGGTTGTTCAAATTGTGCGGTGACAACCCTGTATTGAAACGATATTTGTCTGTGATAAAGTCGAATGCAGAACGTATGCAGTCGCTGATACAGCAATTAATGGAGTTCCGTAAAGTAGAGACTGGATATTTGGAATTGTATGTACAGGATGTAGATATGTGGGAACTGGTTGCTAATACTACTGGCAACTTTGTGGATATTGCAGAAGAAAAAGAGATAACTTTTACTATAGAGATTACTCCTGATGTAAGAACTTGGAATACAGATCGGAGTGCATTTGAGAAAGTCTTGTTTAATTTACTGTCTAATGCTTTTAAATATACCCCTGACAAGGGAACCGTATCGTTGAATATGACTTTGATAGACGGATATCTACATTTAATAATAAAGAATACGGGTAAGGGTATTAAGGAAGAAGAGCAATCTTTGGTTTTTAACCGTTTTAAAGTGCTTGATCGTCTTGAAGATCAGATTTTGAGTGGGGTTGAAACCCGGACTGGCATCGGGTTGGCTTTATGTAAGACCTTGGTCGATTTAATGAAAGGTTCGATTAAAATAGATAGTAAATTGAATGAATATACTGCTTTCATTTTGCAGTTTCCTATGTTGGAGAAGTCTGCTTCTCGTTCGAAGGTAGAGGAGACTGCGAAGTCGCCAAGGATTGAATTGCCATCAGAGAAAGTGCTCGTTGAAAAACAAGATGTGGAAGTAAACTTGCAAAATGACTTGAATACATTGTTGATAGTTGATGATGACGATGAAATTAGGATACTCCTATTGGATATATTGCAAGAGCAGTACAATGTATTGGCAGCTACCGATGGTAAAGATGCTTTGGATTTACTAAAGAAGCGGATTCCGGATTTAGTTATCTGTGATATTATTATGCCTGGGATGAATGGTTTTGAACTAATTGAGCAGATAAAAGCTCAGGAGCTGACTGCTCATATACCAATTATTTTATTATCGTCTGATGCTTCGGTTGACAGTAAGATAGAGAGTGCGCATATAGGAGCCGATGCGTATTTAACTAAACCTTTTCATGAGAAACATTTGTTGGCTACTGTCAGACAGTTGTTGAGTAATCGTAAGGGATTGAAAGACTATTTTAATTCTCCTATATCTTCTATTGAATACGTAGATGGAAAACTGATTCATAAGGAAGATAAAGAATTTATATACAACTTGACGAAGATTATCACTGCAAATATGGGTAATGACGACTTCTCTTTGGAAACTCTTACCTTAGAAATGGGCATCAGTAAAATGCAGCTATATCGTAAATTGAAAGATATAAAGAACGAGACTCCTACAGATTTTATTAGAAAGATGCGTTTGAAACAAGCAGAACATTTATTGAAAACAACGAATGAAACAGTTTTGGAGGTTATGTATAAATGTGGCTTCAATAACAAGGCTTATTTCTATCGATTATTCTTAAGAGAGTATAATATGACTCCAAAAGAATATCGAGAGAGTGTGAAAAAGTAGTATGGTAGTCTTCCTGCTATTCAAAATAGTATACTCCCTTTACATATGGTATCTTTGTCAGTTTAGTATACTCCTTTGCAAGTGGAGCATACCTTTTGCATGCCATTAAGTTGTTTATTTTGTGCAAATCAATAAATGAAAAACTATGGATATTGCACACCGTTTTAAAGAAAACCCATTGCTGGAACCTTCTAAATTGAAAGCTAAGATTAGCGGCATGGAAATTGTTTGTTTACTGAATCCCGGAGTATTTAGATGGAATGGAAAAATCGGGTTGTTGTTGCGGGTTGCCGAGAGGCCTAAGCAGCAAGAAGGAAAAATCAGCTTTCCGGTATATAATGAATTCGGTAATATAGAAGTCTTGACTTTCGATAAGAATGATCCGCAACTAGACGCTTCCGACCCTCGCGTTATAAAGTATAAGGGACAGAATTATCTGACTACCTTATCTTATCTGCGTCCGGTTTTCAGTAAAGATGGTATCCGGTTCTCTGAAGAATATGAGTTTCAACCTATTTATGGTGAAGGGGCTTTAGAAAGTTTCGGTATAGAAGATTGCAGAGTTGCAACAATAGAGAATAGTTATTATCTGACATATACAGAAGTCTCCCCGATTGCTGTAGGGGTGGGGCTTATCATTACGAATGACTGGAAAACTTTTGAACGTAAGGGCATGATATTTCCTCCTCATAACAAAGATTGCGTGTTTTTTGAAGAAAAGATTCATGGAAAGTATTATGCTTTTCATCGTCCCAGCAGTCCGGAGCTGGGCGGTAATTATATGTGGTTGGCCGAATCTCCTGACGGAGTGCATTGGGGGAATCATAGGTGCATAGCCATTACGCGGGAAGGTATGTGGGATGAGGCTCGTTTGGGTGCCGGAGGACCTCCTATCAAGACATCTGAAGGTTGGCTGGAGATATACCATGGTGCAACAAAGGAACATCGCTACTGTTTGGGGGCTATATTGCTTGATTTGGATGATCCTTCAGTGGTTTTGGCACGCAGTGAAGAACCGATAATGGAACCTGTCATGCCTTATGAACAGACTGGTTTTTTCGGAAATGTAGTTTTCACTATTGGACATTATGTGGAAGGAGATACTGTTTATATGTATTATGGTGCTAGCGATGAGGTGATTTGTGGAGCTACGTTTTCCATTAATGAGATATTGCAGACTCTTACTTTTTAATTGAAAAACACTATGCTATCAAAGATTACTAAAGAGTTCACGTTCTTTAAACAGCAACCGCATAATATGCAGATTCTGTTGCTGACAAATATGTTCTATGCATTTGTCTTACCAGTAGTGGAAATATTTGTAGGGGCTTATATTATGCGCAATACCAATAATCCTTCTTATGTAGCTCTGTATCAGTTGGCGATGTATGTTGGTATTGTTGTGGCTTCTGTTATTAATGGGGAACTATTGAAAAGATTCCAGGTAAAACATTTATATGCTTTTGGCATTCTGGTCAGTGGACTTTCAATGGTAGTTATGATGGGGTTGAAGACAATGGGCTTCGGTGAACTTTTTGTTGCAGGATTGTTTATGGGAATCGCATCTGGTTTCTTCTGGGCAAACAGATATTTGTTGGCTTTGAATTCGACAAATGATGCTAATCGTAACTATTTCTTTGGTTTGGAGTCTTTCTTTTTCTCGGTTTGTTCTATTATTGTACCTATTGGGGTAGGGGGATTTTTGGTATGGGCTGCCGGACTTCATTGGAACGATATAGAAATAGATATGAATGGTGCTTACCGTATTGTTACGCTGTTTGTATTTGTCATCACGGTTATTGCATGTATAACTCTATTCCATGGCTCTTTTCATAACCCAGAACAGAAGAAGTATCTATACGTGAAGTTTGAACCTGTCTGGAATAAGATGTTGTTGCTTGCTTCTTTGAAAGGATTGGTACAAGGTTTCCTCGTGACGGCTCCTGCTATTTTGGTTATGTATCTTCTGGGTGCTGAGGGCGAACTTGGAGTCATTCAGGGATTAGGAGGCTTATTAACCGCTATTATAGTCTATGTTTTAGGGCGAGTTTCACGCCCTCAACACCGTATTATTATTTTTTCTACAGGTATTATTATATTCTTTATTGGCACTTTAGTGAATGGAATTCTGTTCTCTGCGGTTGGTGTCATTGTGTTTATCTTGTGTAAAGTATTCTTTCAGCCGTTGCATGATTTGGCTTATTATCCGATTATGATGCACTGCATTGATATTGTTTCTCAGAAGGAGAAGAGGAATGAATACACATATATCATGAGTCATGAGATTGGTTTGTTCTTTGGACGGGCAACAGGATTGGGACTCTTTATCGTCTTAGCTTGGTTTGTCTCCGAAATTTTTGCTTTGAAATATGCTCTGATTATTGTTGCATTGCTACAGATGCTTTCAATTCCATTGGCTAAATACATTATAAAAGTTACTCGATAAAAATTGATACTAATATGAAATACACAACTCTTTTTCTATCAGCAATTCTGGCCGGTTTATTATCCTCTTGTGCACAAGTGAAACCGGTCGTGCAAGAAAATATTGCACGTATAGATGCTATGCCGAATTTTCCTACTCCTTATAAAATGCTGGACTGGAAGCAGAAGGCTAAAGATTTTGATGCATTTGCATTTGACTATGATTCGGACTTTCCTTGCGGTCCGGTAATTTGGTTGGATAGTGCAAAAAGAAATATTCCCCAAGTAACGTTTGGGATATATACAGCTATTCATGATGTACGCCAAGGACCTAACCATAATGATGGCGAGTTTCATGAGAGCCTTAATTCAATGGCTGCCATTCTTGGGGCGAGTTTGATTGGAATAGACAAATCACGGCAGGATGGATTCAATTATGTAAAGATGATCCAGAACTACTTCAATTCTGATACTGGTTGGAATATCATGATGAATAATACTTGTCCGGATGTAGCACTGCAAGGCGGAGGTTATGGGCGCGACTGGTGGTATGACGTATTGCCTAATGCATTGTTTTATGCAATTTGTGATTTATATCCCGATATTGATGGGGCTGATAGAATACAGCGTTCAATTGCAGAACAATTCTACAAAGCAGATTCTGTTTTGAGTGGGAATTATGATTATTCTTTTTTTGATTATGGTCAGATGAAAGGTATGGTAAACAATATTCCTTACCAGCAAGATGCGGCTGGAGGACATGGTTACGTGCTGTATTCAGCATATCAGAAATATAAAGATCCTCGTTATCTGGAAGGGGCGAAATCAGCAATAGACGTGCTACATGCTCAGAAAGAAAGTCGTTTTTATGAGATTTTATTGCCATTGGGCATCTATACGGCAGCCCGCTTAAATGCCGAGGAAGGGACTCAATATGATATTACTAAAATGATTGACTGGGCTTTTGACGGTTGTGTCAGTAAAAAAGGACGAACCGGGTGGGGGATTATTGTAGGGCGTTGGGGCGATTACGATGTCAGTGGGCTGCAAGGAAGTATTACTTCTAGTTATGCATTTTTGATGAATAGCATTAAAATGGCTTGGCCATTAGTTCCGTTAGTAAAATATCAGCCACAATATGCGCGTGCAATAGGTAAATGGATGTTGAATAACGCAAATGCCTGCCGCTTATTTTTCCCGGATGAGCTGGATGATAAACACCAATGGTTACCTGAACTAAAGGATATTACCCGCGGAGTTGTATCTTATGAGGGGTTAATAGCAGAGGATAATTATGGCAATAAGGCTTTGAAAGGTATTAGCCCTATGGGGATTGGTGATGGTCCTCGCTGGAACCCGGCCAATCCCCCTGAAACGATGTTTAGTCTTTATAGTACTTCTCCGGTAGGTATTTTGGGAGCGATAGTAGATGTTACCAATGTGGAAGGCATTCTCCGTTTAGATTGTAATTGCACGGACTTTTATGCAAATGAGGAGTATCCGGTGTATTTGTATTACAATCCCTATAAGGAAGATAAGAAAGTCATTTATAAATCTTCCGGATCAGTTGATTTATATGATAAGTTGACACATGCTTATTTACAAAAAAATATTAATGGGGTTTGTGAAATAAGCATCCCTGCCGATCAGGCGTGTTTGGTGATTGAAATCCCGGCAGGAAAAGCTTATCGAGATAAATAGAGTTTAGATGTAAACCTTTATATAGTTATTAATTTTAAATCATTACAGCATGAAAAGGACATTTTTGGTTTTATTGGGTGTATTTTGTCTTGTCTTGACATCATTTGCCCAAACAAAGATCAGTGGAGTCGTAAAAGATTCCAGATCAGGAGAAATCCTCTCAGGTGTGGCTATTGCAGTTCAAGGAGCAGGGACGGGTACTATTACTAGCCTGGACGGTACGTATTCACTGAATGTTGACCCTCAAGGGACATTGATTGTTTCTTATATAGGATATGAAACACAGTCTATCCCAGTTAAGGGAAGAAGTGTAATCAATATCGCTATGAAGGAAGATATGAATCTTTTGGATGAAGTGATAGTTGTTGGCTACGGTACACAAAAGAAAAGTGATTTGACGGGATCAATTTCTTCCGTATCTTCTAAGGATGTGAAAAATTACGCAGTCTCTAATGTATCACAGTTATTAACCGGAAAAGCGGCAGGTGTATTTGTTTCTTCCAGTTCTGGGCAGCCTGGTGAAAGTGCTATTGTGCGTGTCAGAGGTCTTGGGTCTGTCAACGATAATAATCCTTTGTATATTGTTGATGGGCAGCCGTTGGATAACTTGAATAATTTGAACCCTTCGGATATTGATCGTATCGAGGTATTGAAAGATGCATCGGCTTGTGCTATTTATGGTTCGAGAGGGTCTAATGGTGTAATTCTGGTAACGACAAAGAAAGGTGAATCAGGTAAGACTTCTGTTTCTTTGGATGCTTATGTCGGTTTTAAGAGTAGTTATAAAGCACTTGAAATGTGCAATAGCACAGAGTTTCACTCATTTATGCATGAGGCTTACAAGAATGCCGGTCAGACTTTAGATCCTAAATTCGATAGGCAGTATGAGAGAGGATATGATACGAACTGGTGGAATGAAGCGACACAGACTGGTTTGAACCAGAATTATAACTTAAACATACGAAAAGGTACGGATAAGATGCGCTCCTCTTTAAGTATTGGTTATTTGGATGATGAAGGTGCCATTATTACTACGAAATTTAATCGCATTTCATTACGCTTGAATCAGGAGTATGATATCGTGAAGGACCTTATTACGATAGGTGCCAACGTTGGTTTGGCTAAAACCAAGTCAAAGGATACTTCTTCTTTGCCTCGTTTTGACTTTATCATACAAGCCGATCCTTTTACTCCGGTCATTAATCCTTTAGTAGATTCCTCTATTCCAGATTATGAATATAATAAGTATGCTCCTACCGAGTTTGCGTTTAATCCGAATCCGGTTGCATATCTTAATTTATTTGATCGTGATACAAGTAATTTGAATGTATATGGAAATGTCTTCGCAAACGTTAAGTTGTTTAAAGGATTCAGTTATCGTTTCCAATATAGTTTTGAGAGGAACCATAGTCTTTATACGGCCTTTAAGCCAATATATTCTTCTGTTTTCACAGAAAACAATATGGCGAATAAAGAAGATAAGTATAATACTACCACTCAATTGACGAAGAATAATGGCATTGTTTTCAATTCGATAGTTGAGAATCAATTCAATTATGATGTGAAGTTTGGGAAGCATGCACTGAATGCTATGGTAGCTACTACTTATGAGAAGTACACGAGCGAAACAGCTAATGCCTATAAAACCGGAGGACCGGGTAATGATGATGCTTTCCATGTACTTGATTCGCAAACTACCGGTGATTTAGCCGGTGGAACAAAAGCAGAAAGTGTGATATTGTCTTATTTGGGACGTATCAACTATAATTATAATGATACTTATCTAGCAACGGTAAGTTTTAGAACTGATGGCTCTTCCAGGTTTGCCAAAGGTAACCGTTGGGGATATTTCCCTTCCTTCTCGTTAGGCTGGAGAATTAGTAATGAAGAGTTTTTCAAGAATTTGCATTGGGAAAATGTTGTGGATAATTTGAAAATCAGAGCCGGCTGGGGACAAAATGGTAACCAACGCATCAACAACAATGCAGCCTTGACTTTGATTGGTGGAGGTGTGGATGATAAATGGTACTATGGAAATTCTTTTGTTCAAGGGTATCTTCCAAAGAACATCGGCAACTCGGAGATTAAATGGGAAACAAGCCAGCAGCTTAACTTTGGTGTCGACTTGACATTATTCAATAATAGCTTGGATTTGACTTTTGATTATTTTGTGAAAAAAACAAAGGATATGTTGTTGCAAGTGCCGATGCCGGAGTTCTCTTCCTATCCTAACAGCCCGTGGAGTAATGCAGGCGATGTTTCGAACAAAGGTTTTGAGATGAATCTGAATTATAGAAATAACGTTGGTGGCTTAAATTATAACATTGGCGTCAACTTATCGACCTATAAAACCGAAGTAACACGATTGACTACAGATAAGAACTATTACTTGACAGGTTCTGTCAGCCGCACTTATGTAGGTGGCCCTATCGGACGTTTCTTTGGATATAAACAAATTGGTATTTTCCAGAATCAGGCAGAAATAGATAATTACGTGAAGGATGGAAAGAAAATCCAGCCTAATGCCAGACCGGGTGATTTTATTTTTGCTGACTTGAGTGGCAATGGTGCTATTGATGATGAAGACCGTACTTTCATAGGTGACCCGAATCCGGATTTGATTTATGGCTTCAATGTTGGATTAAGCTATAAGAATTTTGATTTGTCTTTGGCATTTCAGGGAACTTTGGGTAATGATATTTGGAATGGAACAAAGTCATTTGGTATGGCTTCCGCTCAGAATGCATTGAAAGAGGCTTATACTAATGCTTGGAGAAAAGAAGGAGATAATGCATCTTATCCTCGTATCAGTACTGTTGACGAAAATAAGAACTATGGTAATGGCTCCAGTTGGTTTGTTGAGAATGGCTCCTATTTGCGTTTGCAGAATGCTCAGTTGGGTTATAATCTTCCTAAGAAAATTTGTGAAAAGATGAAAGTTCTGTCATCTTTAAGAATTTATGTAAGTGGTCAGAATTTATTAACATTCACTAAATATTCCGGTATCGATCCGGAAATCGGTTCAAATAATCCATTGAATATGGGATATGATAATACTCGTTATCCAACTTCGAGGGTGATAACTTTGGGTATAAATGCAAATTTTTAATCTAATAATACAGAAATATCATGAAAAAGCAATTAATATATTCGTTGATACTTTCATTAGGTATTGCTGGTTCCAGTTGTTCCAATTTATTGGATACAACAACTTATGGACAACAAACGAGTGAAACTTTTTATAAGACAGATACGCAAATTGGTGAGGCTCTGACCGGAGCTTATTTACAGCTGAGAGTCAAATGGAATGAGTATGCTTTGGACCATTACCTGATAGGTGATTGCACTACGGATGACGCTCTGAAAGGCGGTGGTAGTGAGGGAGATATGGCTGAAATGTATGATATGGAACAGTTTATTACTCAGCCTAGTAATGCCGAGGTTGCTAGAAGATGGCGTTTATTGTATGGTTTGGTAAATCGAGCTAATGATGTGATTTATTATGCTCCGTCCGCTCAAGGAGACACTGAATTGTTGAAACGATATGTCAATGAAGCCAAAGCACTTCGTGCATTCGGTTACTATTTCTTGGTTACCTCTTTCGGTGATGTACCTTTGATAACAGAGCCTACAACTCCGGACGCAGTAACTATTACTGAACGTACTCCTAAAGAAAGGATTTATGAACTTATTATTCAAGATCTAACGGATGCCAAAAATTTACCGGCAAAGGGTGAGTATTCTATTGATGAACAATATCGTGTGACCAGCGGAATGGCAAGAGCCATGTTAGCTAAAACGTATATGTTTACATTCAATTATGTGGAAGCGGAGAAGGTACTCAAGGAGATTGTAGATTCGAGAAAGTATGAATTACTGCCTCAATATAGCTATAATTGGTTCAAGGAGTATGAGAACAGTTCGGAATCTGTTTTTGAAATTCCCAATCAGATGTATAATAAGAATGTAGGTACCGGAACTAATGTGCCTCATTTCTTCACGAGTCGTGGGGCGGTGGCCGGTTATGGCGGTTATGGTTTCCATTGTCCATCGCAAGATTTGTGGGATGCGTATGATGCTGATGACCCAAGACTTACTTATGTATTTACTCATACGGGTGATCGTTATGCTGGGGATACACAAGAGCAGAATAACTCTGTTTCTCCTACAGGGTATCACGACTATAAAATGACTGTACCTGCAGTAGATAAGATAGGCTGGGATGTATGGTTAATTTCTTATAATATCCGGTTTATCCGTTATGCTGATATTTTGTTGCTCTATGCTGAAGCACTGAATGAAAATAATAAATCCGGTGAGGCATTGATTTATTTGAATGAAGTTCGTAAGAGAGCACGTGAAACAGATCCGATAGATCCCAGAAGAGATAAGCAGGTATATATTCCGGCTACTACACCTAATTCTTTACCGGATATAACTACTACCAATAAGGATGAACTTCGGCAGAGAATTTGGGAGGAACGCCGTCGTGAGTTGGCTATGGAAGGTTGGAGAAGAGAAGAACTTATCCGCCAGAAGCGTTTCGGGCAAGTCATGAAAGCGTATGCAACGAAATATAATACAACCAAAGGTGCTCGTTTTGAGGAAAACAGAGATTATTTATTGCCTATCCCTCAAAGCGAAATAGATAGAACCAATAATATTGTGACTCAAAATCCTAATTATTAATTGATGAAAATAATTTTAAGATGAAAGTAAGTTACTATAAATTGCTTCTAAGTCTTTTGGGGCTTACAATGTTGGGGGCAATAACAAGCTCGGTTTATTCTCAAAAGTATCCTGAATGGGCTATTGGCCCATTCAAGAGATACGAAGGTAATCCGATTATGAAGCAGCAAGGTAAGTTCGGTACTTGGGAATCGCAAAATGCCTATAACCCAGCTGTTATTGTAAGAGATAATAGATTTTTGATGTTATATCGTGGTGAGAATAGCGATACGACTCTGTTTAAACATTATCGGTCACAAATAGGCTTTGCTGAGAGTGAAGACGGTATTCATTGGAAGCGCTATCCTAATAATCCGGTGTTGAAAGCGGAGTTTGATTATGAGCTTCCTGGCGGATTGGAAGATCCTCGTTTGATTGAGTTGGATGGAACATACTATGTTTATTATACGGCATATTGTGCCGACAAACACAGTTTTTGGCTCTGTGTCGCCACCTCTGCTGATATGAAACATTGGACTAAGCATGGCCCTATCTGGGGAGATTGGGACATTAAAAATATCAAGAATGGCGCTATCCTTACAGATCCATCGAACAGGCCGGTGAAAATCAATGGCAAATATGTTTTGTACTGTTCAGGAAATGATACGGCACATATTTGTTATTCGGAAGATCTGATACATTGGGAAATTAAAGATATAGAGAATGTTATTCCAAAAGGCTTTTATCCTTGGGAGTTTTGTATGGCTATGACAGATTATGAACCGACGAAACAGAATATCATCCTTTTCCTCGGAAGCCGACATAATGGTGGAAACGGCGAGATGACATGGAATTATGCTTTAGGGCAAAGTTTGATAAAGAAAGACAATCCGGAGAAAATTGTAGAGATAATGGAAGACCCTTATATGGTTCCTACAGAACCTTATGAACAGAAGGGCTTTATCCACTATACCTTGTTTTGCGAATCATTGACTTTGCATGATGGAGAGTGGTACCTTTACTATGGAGCTGCCGACCATCAAATTGGTCTCGCAAAGGCTCCTTACAAAGAATAACCAATTATTAATTAAAATAGAAATGAACATGAAAAAAGGACTTTTTTTACTTGTGAGTGTGGCGCTTTTATCCTCTTGTAGTGGGACGAAGGAGAAAATTACAGATTACAATAATCAAGAAGGGATATTTGAATGGCAGTTTCCTAATAAAGATAATGAAAAAGCGTGGCATCATTATTCTTATAGTACGGAGCGCTGGTGGGGAACTTTTCCGAAAGATATCCAGGTGCCTACTGACATGTATAAAACATATCCTTGGGCAATAGGCCCTTGCACCAAGTATGAACATAATCCCGTATTGTATCCTTCACCAGGGTGTTGGGATAAGGGTCGTTATGGCGGAGGTGTGCATAATGGCAGTATCATCATAAAGGATGACGTATTCTACTATGTATATAGAGGGGAACAACCAATTGACATAGAACAGAATACTCCAATTGATTATATTTGTGATATAGGCCTTGCTACAAGTACGGATGGCATTCATTTTGTGAAAGATACAATTAATAGTCCGTTTTTCAGGACCGGTGAAGACCGTAAATATAGTTATGAGGATGTAAATCTGGTCAGAAAAGACGATGTTTACTATTTGTTCTGTAATCAGTGGTTCTGGGAAAATCAAAAAGATCTGAAACAGAATGGTACATTCCTTGCTACTTCAAAAGACTTGCGTCATTGGACTAAAGTGGGAATTGTATTTCCTGAAGCAAAGCGTACTCATCGTAACGGAGTTGTTTTACAGAATCCTCATAATGAGGCTGTGAAAGTGAACGGCAAATATATTATGTATTTGAACGATGGTCTGATTGCTTATTCGGACGACTTGATAAAATGGGAATCTAAAGAGAATCCGAATTCTTGGCCAGGTGGTGAAGGCTGTTTTGCTTTATGCAATCATGTAAGTTCAGATCCTGACCGCATTGTATTGTTTACCGGAGGTAACCATACCGGGCATTTCTATGCTATTGGCGAAGTGCTTCTTTCTAAGAAAGACCCTGAAAAACCCTTGGATTACCTGCCTGCACCGGTTTTGATGGCGAATCCGCATTATCCTTATGAAAATGGTTATTCTGCGGATGTTCCCTATACTCCAATTTCATCATTCAGCGATTGCATCTTTTTCAATGGGCTAACGTTACACGACGGTAAGTGGTGGTTTTATTATGGTGGTAGTGAATATTATACATGTTTGGCTCATAGCCCTTATCTAAATCAATAATACTAATGAAAAGAAATTTATTATCTATATTATTCTTGGTGGGAATAGCTCCTGCCATGCTTGGACAGCAACTCAAAATCGATAGGATAGAGTTAATGCCTAATAAACCGGAACCTTATATAATGCGCGATTGGAAGCAAGTTGCGATTGGTTATGATTCACTGGTTTATGATGTAACAAAGAAAGGAGAATATCTTCCGTTAACCCGAATTACTTCGGATGTTACTAATTTCCCCGGACGTAAAAGCTATTTGCAATACACTTTTGTCGGATCTACCGATACCTTGAAGACAGAATCTATCAATACGTTTATGTCAATTGTTGGAGCAACGTTGTGTGGGGTAGATAAGACTAATTCTTTCGGTCAGAATTGGGTTTTGATGTCCGAAGAGTTCTTTAATTGCAAAAATGGACTAAACCTATATGGAAATCGGACTAGTGCAGTGACTGGATATGACTGGTGGTATGAGTTGATTCCCAACATACTGTTTTATCAACTCTATGCTTTGTATCCTGAAGTCGGTAATTTTAAGGAGGAATTCACCATTGTTGCTGACCGTTGGCTGGAATGTGTAAAGGCATTGGGAGGCGATGCAGAGAAAGGTACATTGCCTGATACGAATTTCCGTGCATTTAACTTTGACACGATGAAACCTTTGTTGGGAAGTGTACCTGAACCTGAAGCAGCCGGTGCTATGGGCTGGCTTTTCTATATGGCTTATTCACAGACACGCGAACAGAAATATTTGGATGCGGCAAAACTTTGTATGGAACGTTTCTCTAGTTTTACCTCTAATCCGTCTTATGAATTGCAATATTTGTATGGTACCATCAATGCTGCCCGTATGAATGCTGAGCTAGGTACAAATTATGATTTACATAAGATATTGAATTGGTGTTTTGACGTAGGACCACTCAGAAGATGGCAGCATACATTAGGTTGGGGAACTGTTGTAGGTAACTGGGGTGGTATGGATGTTTCAGGAATGATGGCAGCTATAAGTAAAGAAGGTGAAACAACTTGGGGTGATTTTGCTTTCATTATGAATGCATTCCAACAAATGGGTATCTTAGCTCCACTGGTACGTTACGACGATCGTTATGCACGTGCTATTGGTAAGTTCCTGCTTAATTCTGCAAATGCTAACCGCTTATTCTATTCAAAATATCTTCCGATTGAGAATCAGGATTGTGCAGAATGGTCTCGTAAATATGATCCTAATTCTTATATAGCATACGAGGCGGTTCGTCAATATAAAGATGGAAAAAGTCCTTTTGCTACGGGAGATGCTGTGCCTTACGGATGGGCTGAAACGAATTTGTCACTGTATAGTTCAGCTTCTGTAGGCTATCTGGGTGGTATTATGGAGAAAACAAATGTGGAAGCTATCTTGAAGTTTGATTTGTTGAAAACAGACTTCTTCCATGAAAAAGGATATCCGAGTTATTTATTTTATAATCCTTATGCTGTAAGCAAAAAGGTGGAAATTTGCTTAGGCTCAATATCTTGTGATGTGTATGATGCCATTTCCAATAAATTTATCGCCAAGTCTGTAAAAGGCAAATTCAAGTTTAGTATGCCCGCTGATGAGGCGATGATACTGGTACTGGCTCCAACGGAAGGAAAAATCACCTATGAGGGCAAAAAGACCCTGGTGAATGGAGTAGTGATAGACTATAATAATAAATAGAGTTTAGATTGATGAATAACAATACGATGAATGTTTTTCAGCCTGATTATACTAATATTCTGAAAGTGCTGAATAATCAACGTCCCGATTATCTACCTCTGTATGAGCATCATATTGATCCTCCATTCATTGCCAAGTGCTTGGGATGTGAACTGTCAATAGACAATTGTAAGTCAGACGCTGATTTGGATGATTATTTCTCGACCTACATATCTTTTTGGAAAGAGCATACCTACGATGCTTTCGACTACGAAGCAGCCATTTGTGAGATATTTCCGGGGCATGGGGCCATCTTGGGTGGAAAATTAGGGCCTATCCAGACACGTGATGATTTTGAGAAGTATCCTTTCGACGAGTTGCCTGCAATTTTCTGGGAGAAATATTCTCCAAGATTAGAAGCTATTCGTAGAGTGATGCCGGTCGGAATGAAGGCTTATGGTGGGTGCGGATATGGTATTTTTGAATCTGCACAAGACCTGGTTGGTTATGAGAGTCTATGCGTCATGCAATATCTTGATCCGGAGCTTTTTTCTGACTTGTTCAACAAGATAGGAGAACTGTATCAGAAGTTGTGGGCCAGAATGGTACGTGAATATAGTGATATTTTTGTGTTTTTCCGTATGGGAGATGATCTTGGGCACCGTACTGCTACTATGTTGGAGCCTGATACAATCCGGCAATTCATTCTACCTCAGCATAAAAAAGTCATTGATATAATCCATGCCGGCAACAAGAAATTCTTGTTGCATAGTTGTGGTAATATCTTTGAAGTTATGCCGGATATTATTGACATGGGGATTGATGCAAAACATTCCAATGAAGATCAGATAGCTCCGTATGATACTTGGATTGATAATTATTCTGATAAAATTGGACTATTTGGCGGATTTGATATGAATTATCTGATTTTGCATCCCTATGATGAAGTGTATAAGAAGGTGCTGGAAGATGGAACCCATTTCCGTGCCAAAGCTAAAGGTTACGGACTTGGTTCAGGGAATTCCATACCTGACTATATGCAGATTGAGGGCTTCAAAGCAATGGTAGATGCTGTAAAAGAAATACGTAGAAGAGAAGCAAACGGTAAATATTAGTATAGCGATGAATGATATTTTAAATAAAATAGCGGTTTGTGTGGAATATGGGAAATTGAATCGTAAAGTCCCATATCCCCCGTTTTTGAAAGAGCAAGATGGGGTGGACGAATTGACCCAACAAGCATTGGCAACCGGAATTTCTCCGAATGAAATTCTTACTGCCGGTTTAATTACGGGAATGAACAATATCGGAGTAAAGTTCAAAGATAACAAAGTTTTTGTACCTCAGGTTCTGATGAGTGCTAAAGCTATGAGCATAGGCATGGGATTTTTGAAAAAGTATTTTGCAGACGGTTCAGTGAAGCGCAAGGGGAAATTTATAATAGGTACAGTAGAAGGAGATCTTCATGACATTGGCAAAAATTTAGTATCGATGATGCTCGAGGGAAATGGTTATGAGGTTATTGATTTAGGTATCAATGTTACATCAGAGCAGTTTGTTGCTGCTGTGAAGGAGAACCCTGATGCTTTTGTCGGTATGTCTGCCTTGTTGACTACTACTATGGTCAACATGGAAAAAATTAATGTAGCAATTAAGGAGGAAAATCCGTGTGTGATAACTTTTGCCGGAGGTGCTCCTGTAAGTGAGGAATTTGCTAAAAGCATAGGTATAGATTATTATACGGAAGAACCTCAAGCTTTGGTAGAAATATTAGATGATTTAGTCAGCCGCCATGAATGTGCATGAGGTGCCTTTTGATAAGCTGAATATTACGAACCGTGATGTGCTGAGGGAGATGGGATATGGTATTAAAGACGCCGATTCCTTTGTCGAGCAGCAGATTGATTTATTGTTGGACGATCCGGCTTCTTTAGTCATGTCCCGGTTTGTTTATCGGATTTATTCGGGAAAGGTAGAGAGGGAGGTTATATGGATAGGAGATACTTTGCTGAATGTGGGTTCAATAATTTCTTCCATTATGGAAGGTGCTACGGCATTCGCTGTATTTGCAGCTACAGCAGGCGAGCATTTAGAAAAGGTAATGAAAGAAGCAGTGACAAGAAATGATGTTTTTGAGGAATATCTGGTTAGTGCAATAGGTTCTTGCATTGTAGAAAAGACCGGAGATTATATGGAAAATGTTCTTCAGGCAGAATTGAGCGTTTTGTCTCATACCCGGCGTTTCAGTCCGGGTTATTGTGGCTGGCCGCTTTCTGACCAAAAAAGCATCTTTCATCTTTTAGGTGATAATCCTTGTAATATAACACTTTCTGAATGCTTTCTGATGACTCCGATAAAATCAATTAGTGGGATAATAGGAATAGGAGAACATGTGAAGAGAAACCTATATGGTTGTGCTGTCTGTAATATGCAATCCTGTTATAAACGAAAAAAGAAATAGCTATGATAAATATGACACAATGGGCCCGTGACCTGATGGATAGACGGGAACGGGTTGCAATACCTATAATGACTCATCCGGGCATTGAGTTCTGTAATTACCAGGTAATTGATGCTGTTACTAATGGGAATATACACTTCCAGGCTGTCAAGAAGTTATATGATATGTATCCTTCTGCTGCTGCAACTGTTATCATGGATTTGACTGTTGAGGCTGAAGCTTTTGGGGCAGAAGTTACTTTTCCGAAAAATGAAGTGCCGAGTGTGATAGGTAATTTGGTGACGGATATGGATGATGTGGAAAAGTTAAATATTCCGGGTATGGATCAGGGGCGTTTGCCAGAGTATCTTCTTGTGAATCGTTTGTCGGCTGAGGCTATTCAGGATAAGCCGATTCTGGCGGGTTGCATCGGCCCTTATTCTTTGGCAGGACGGTTGATGGGAATGACGGAAATCATGACTGCCATTTATACTGATCCGGATATGGTAATGCTGCTTCTGGAAAAGTGTAGTGAATTTCTGCTGAATTATTGCAAGGAAATTAAGAGAACCGGCGTAGGTGGAGTCGTGATTGCAGAACCTGCAGCAGGATTGATATCAGCAGAGGATTGTTCTACCTATTCTTCAACTTTTATTAAAAAGATTGTAGAAGCGGTGCAGGACGACACGTTTATGATTGTATTGCATAATTGCGGCAATACGGGACATTGTACCGGTGCAATGGTTGAAACCGGAGCAGCTGGCCTGCATTTTGGTAATCGGATAGATATGCCGGCCACTTTAGAGGAATGCCCGGACGATGTGCTTATAATGGGAAATCTGGACCCGGTAGGCTGTATGAAGATGGGTACTCCGGAAGGTGTCTATTTTGCTACTACGCAATTGCTTGGCAAGACATCCGGACATCGGAATTTTGTTCTATCTACCGGATGTGATGTGCCTCCCCATGTAGCGCCGGAGAATATCAACGCCTTCTATAGGGCACTTCAGGATTATAATCTTCATCTGAAATAGAAATACAAGATATTCTGCTATGAAAACCAAGAATAAGTTTCTGCTACTCATTCCTGTCATGTTATCCTTCTTCGTCATGGGTTTTGTGGATGTAGTAGGTATTGCTACGAACTACATAAAAGCTGATTTTCATCTTTCGGATTCTATTGCTAATTTGTTTCCTTTTATGGTCTTTCTGTGGTTCTTCCTGCTTTCTATTCCTACCAGTATGCTAATGAATAGGATTGGCTGTCGTAAGACTGTATTATTGAGCGTTGTAATTACAGCTATTGCGTTACTGTTCCCGTGTCTGGATTATAGTTTGGGGATGATGTTAGTCTCTTTTTCTCTGTTGGGGATGGGGAATACTCTGATACAGGTATCGCTGAATCCTCTTTTGGCTAATATTGTAAGTGGAGATAGGCTGGCGAGTTCATTGACGTTAGGGCAGTTCATGAAAGCCATTGCTTCTTTTTTGGGGCCGATTATCGCTGGTTGTATGCTACTGAGGTTTGGAAATTGGTTGTATCTGTTTCCATGTTTTTTTATTGTTGCATTGGTTTCAGCTATCGGGCTCTCTGCTGTCTCGATAGAAGAACAAAAGCAAGAGAGAGAGTCCTCTTTCATGCAGTGTTTATCCCTATTGGCCGATAACGTTATTTTGGTCCTTTTCTTGGGCATTGTTTGCCATGTAGGGATGGATGTTGGCATAAATATGACACTTCCTAAGATACTGATGGAACGTGTAGGTATTGATTTGTCGGAAGCAGGTTATGCATCCAGTGCCTATTTCTTGTTCCGTACGGTGGGGTGTTTTGCCGGAGTATTTATTCTGGCACATTGCTCCAGCAGGAAATTCTTTAAGGTAAGTCTTGCTTTTTTGTTGTTGGGCTTGGTAGGATTGCTGTTTTTTAATGGTAAGGCTCTTTTGTATGTCTCGATTGTTTTTGTGGGATTAGGAAACTCGAATATATTTTCTATCATCTTCTCACAGGCTTTGTTGCATAAGCCATCGCAAAAGAATGAGATTTCGGGACTTATGATTATGGGACTGATAGGTGGAGCTATTTTCCCTCTATTTATGGGGCTGCTGTCTGATTTGTTTGCAGCACAATTCGGGGCTATTTTGATAGTATGTGCAGGAGCGGCTTATTTGGTATATGTAGGGATGAAGATGCGAGCATAATATAATAAAAACAGTAGAGATAGAGAACTTCTAAATCTACTGTTTCTTTATTGTGTTTATCAGATGCTTTACTTCCCTTCTTTCGCTTTGAAGGCCAACGCATACATTCGCATCTGCTTTACCATGGACAGCAGTCCGTTGCTACGAGTGGGCGACAAGTGTTCCTTCAGTCCTATTTTATCAATGAAATAGAGGTCGGCATTCAGTATCTCATCCGGTGTGTGCCCGGAGAGTACTTTGATAAGCAGTGAAATGATTCCTTTCACAATCAGTGCGTCGCTTTCGGCCTGGAAAATAATTTTTCCGTCCACTTCGTCTGCCTGCAGCCATACGCGGCTCTGGCAACCTTCAATCAGGTTTTGTTCCGTCTTGTATTTTTCGTCGAGCGGTTCCTGCTCGTTTCCTAAATCAATAAGAAGTTGGTACCGGTCCATCCAATCGTCGAAATCATTGAATTCGGCAATTACTTCATCTTGTACTTCGTTGATACTTATCATGGGATTTACTATTTTACTATTTACGATTTACTATTTGATGGTCTATTTCTCATTGTAGATGACTTCCAGCAAGGTCTGTCCCACGGCGTTGAGAGTGCCCTTATCGATGATGTCCATGGTGTCGTCTATCGTGTGCCAGAAGTCACCGAAGCCGGTGTCGCAGTTCGGGTCATAGTTGATGATGTCCACGCAGGGAATCTGCCGCAGGTTGTATACATACATATGGTCGTCCGTCACTTCGGTGCCTTTTTCTTTGGGGAAGAAGTTGCCGAAGCCCAGGCGGTGGGCTGTGTTCCATATCTTGTTCACGTACTTACCGGCGGTTCTTTGAGAGAACTGTTCCTTGTAGAAGGTGGCGTTCTTTCCGCCCACCATGTCGAGCAGGATGCCGTAGCGGGCATTATAACCGTCTACATGGGGTACTCGTCCCCAATATTGCGAGCCCAGGCACCAAGTGTCGTTCTTGTATGCACCTTGATAGAAGTAGGGGATGCCATAGTCTTCGGCGTCAAAGAAGATGATGTCGATGCCTATGGCTGGAGCCTGCTGCTGTAGTTGGCGGGCCACTTCGAGCAATACGCCCACACCGCTGGCTCCATCGTTCACACCCAGGATAGGGCTGTGATGCTTCGTCTTGTCGGCATCCTGGTCGGCATAAGGACGGCTGTCCCAATGGGCACAGAGCAGTACACGCCTTTTGCTTTCCGGATTATAGGCGCCGATAACATTGCGCGCTTTCAGGATGGTGTTGTCGTAAGCCACCAGGTCGGCATGCTGGTTGTATACTTTGGCGCCGAATTCTTCCAGCTTCTTGGCAAGGAATTCTCCGCAGGCTTTGTGGGCGGCGGTGTTGGGCACGCGCGGACCAAAATCCGCTTGGGTCTGTATGTATTGATATGCACTGTCTGCACTGAACTGAGGCACTTGGACAGTCGCTTTGGTCGCATCGCCCTCACTGTCATTATCGGCTGCAGACTTGCTGCTGTTGTTGCTGCATGCCACTATCGCTACAATCAGCAACAGCAGCAACGGGATGAATGTATAATTCCGTTTCATTCTCTTTCTGTATTAAAACTTAGTTTCACTTCTTTCTTTCCAACTTTCAGTGTTACCGCAGCGCCGTTTATCAGCGGTACATTCATGCTGACATGTCCGACGGGAAAATCGAAACATATCGGGTAATCGTATTCCTTCACCAAATCGGCCAATGCGCCATATAGGTCTTTTCCCAGGGACTTGTTCTCCTCGTATTCGGTGAATTGTCCGATGATGAGGCCGGAAAGCTTGTCGAGGACACCTCCCAGTTTGAGATTGTACATCATGCGTTCCACCGCATGTGGGCGTTCTCCCACATCTTCGATGAAGAGGATGGTGCCTTCGGCGGGAATATCGTAAGGAGTACCACGCAGCCCGTAGAACACAGACAAATTGCCGCCGCGCAACACGCCTTTTCCCTCTCCCTTATGATTTAGTTTGTGCCCCGGGCAGACATAACTGAATGCTTCGGTTCCTCCCAATGCCTGCCCGAATAGTATATCCTTCAGTGCTTGTGTGCAGAAGTCGTCTTCCGGTTCTACTGTGAGATGGCGCGCCATGGGGGCGTGCAACGACGCGAAGCCATTCTGCTGGAACAGATTATGGAGGGCGGTGATGTCACTGAATCCGATGAGCCATTTGGGATGCTGCCTGAACTTGGTAAAATCCTGTTTGCCTATCAGATGCACGGCTCCGTAACCGCCCCGACTACAGAATATGACTTTGGCTTCTTCATCGTCCATGGCTTCCTGCAGGTCCTCGAGGCGTTGCCGGATATTTCCTGCATACGTTCCGTTGGAACTCCCCGCGTGCTTTGCGAATACGACTTCCAGCCCCCAGGACTTCAAACGTTTGTAGGCGCCTTTCAGGAAAGATTTGTCAATCTTGCTGGAAGGGGAGAGAACAATGACACGATCACCTTCCTGCAGATACGGAGGGAAAATAAGACTACCCATATTATATTATCAATCTATTTTGGGCAAAAGTACACAATTCACCACAGATATCACAGATTAACACGGATTTTTAACAGAAGAGAGGGAGGTTATATATGATATATAATCAACAGAGTAATTCAAATTCTGTTCAAATCCGTGTCAATCTGTGTAATCTGTGGTGAACATATCAAAATGATATTAAACATATAAAATTTCAACGGGGCAAATGCTGTATTTCTCGACATTTTTTTAGATATTTGCTAAAAATCTAACGTTATGGAACCGATACGGAACTTTGCCCAGTTAACAGCCCACCTGAAAACCTTGAATAAGAGGAAACGTATTGCGGTAGTCTGTGCCAATGACCCTAATACAGAATATGCCATATCCCGTGCCTTGGAGGAGGGGATTGCGGAATTTCTGATGATTGGCGATTCTGCCATATTGGAAAAATATCCCACTTTGAAGAAATATCCTCAATATGTCAGTACCTTGCATATAGAAGATTCCGATGAGGCTGCACGTGAGGCGGTGCGTATCGTACGCGAGGGTGGAGCGGACATCCTGATGAAAGGCATCATCAATACCGACAATTTGCTACGTGCCATTCTGGACAAGGAACATGGTTTGTTGCCTAAAGGAAAGATTCTGACCCATCTGGCCGTGATGCAAATACCTACTTACGATAAACTGCTCTTTTTCTCCGATGCTGCGGTCATTCCCCGCCCGACGCTGCAACAGCGCATTGAAATGATTTGGTATGCCATCCATACTTGCCGCTATTTCGGGATAGAGCAGCCACGTATCGCGCTGATTCATTGCACGGAGAAGGTAAGCGCCAAATTCCCCCATTCATTGGACTATGTGAATATTGTGGAACTGGCGGAAGCCGGAGAGTTCGGCAATGTCATCATCGACGGCCCGCTGGATGTGAAGACCTCTTGTGAGAAGACGAGCGGTAACATCAAAGGCATTGTATCACCGATTGACGGGGAGGCGGATGTGTTGATATTCCCAAACATCGAATCGGGCAATGCTTTTTATAAGGCTGTATCTCTGTTTTCTCATGCCGATATGGCCGGGTTGCTGCAAGGACCCTCATGTCCGGTGGTATTACCGTCGCGTAGCGATTCCGGTTTGTCCAAATATTACAGCATTGCCATGGCTTGCCTGACCAGTGGGGTGAAAGAGCCTTGATTGTAATTAGTAATTTGTAGTTCGTAATTTGTAAATCGTAATCAATGAAAATACTGGCAGTAAATCCCGGTTCCACCTCGACAAAAATTGCTGTCTATGAGGATGAAACTCCCCGTCTGGTACTCAACATCCGGCATTCGGTGGAGGAGCTTTCCCAATTTCCCCGCATCATCGACCAGTTCGAATTCCGCAAGCACTTGGTGCTGGAAGCGCTGGAGGCCAATGACATTCCTTTTAAGTTCGATGCCATCGTCGGCCGTGGGGGATTGTTGAAACCCATTCCTGGCGGTGTGTATGCCGTGAACGATGCCATGTTGGACGATATGCTCCACGCCATGCGTACCCACGCCTGCAACTTAGGTTGTCTGATAGCCCACGAACTTGCCGTCATGCTGCCCGGCTGCCCCTCTTTCATAGCCGATCCCGGTGTGGTGGACGAGCTGGACGATGTGGCACGCATCACCGGTTCGCCTCTGATGCCCAGCATCACCATCTGGCACGCCTTGAACCAGCGAGCCATCGCCCGGCGCTATGCTGCCGAGCGTAGTGCCCTGCAGCCCGAAGCTCCCGTGCATTACGAAGACCTCAATCTGATTGTCTGTCACTTGGGTGGAGGCGTTTCCGTAGGAGTCCACCGCCACGGCCGTGCGGTGGACGTGCCCAATGCCCTCGACGGTTTCGGCCCTTTTTCGCCCGAACGTGCAGGCACCCTGCCCGCCGGGCAACTGATAGACCTTTGCCACTCGGGGCGTTACACTACCGAAGAACTGAAGAAACGTATTTCCGGCAAGGCGGGACTTGCCGCCCATTTGGGTACTACCGACATTCCCGCCATAGAAAGGCGCATCGCTGAGGGAGACACCCATGCCGCTTTGGTGCTTGATGCCATGATTTACCGCATTGCCAAGGAGATAGGCGGTGCTGCTGTTGTGCTTTATGGCAAGGTGGACGCCATTCTGCTTACGGGAGGTATGGCACATTCCGAGTACATCACTTCGCGGTTGCAGGAGCGCGTGTCTTTCCTTGCTCCCGTCCACGTCTATCCCGGAGAAGACGAATTGGAAGCATTGGTAATGAATGCGCTGGGAGCTTTGCGTGGAGAGCTTCCGGTGCAGGTTTACCGATAATAATCATATCGCTTTTGTTCTTCATGAAAGTGTCATAACTCACCACAGATTACACAGATTCACACAGATAAATATGTCAGATATCAATAAACTAAAAAAATCTGCGTGAATCTGTGTAATCTGTGGTGAGTTATGACATATATGGAATCCCGGTTTACTTACCGTAATCGTCGTACATCATCAACAGATGTGAGGAGCTCCAGCTGAAATGGGGAGCTTTCAGGCGTTCGCCGGTATGGGTTCCGTAGTTCTCGTGGATGGGAGCACCCTCTTTCAGCCCACTCAGGCGGTCGAAGACTTGCAGCGTATATTCATCTGCCAGCTGGTTGTAGCCGTAGTTGCGCAGTCCACGGATGGCAAAGTAGGTCTGGTCCAGCCAGATGGGGCCACGCCAGTAGCCGCGCGGATTGTATTTGGGATTGTCGGCGGCAATGGTCGGGAAGGGGATATACGTGGAGAACTTTGCCGTATCTTGAAGCATGGGCAGCATGCTGTCCACTTGCGCTTGTGTGGCAATCCGGGTCCACAACGGAGTGTAGGCTTCGCAGCCCGGCTCTTCGATGAATGAACCGTCCTTCAGACGGCGGTCGCAGAAGAAGTTGATGTTCTTGTCAAAGAAATAGTCGGCTACCTGTCTACTGTAGTCCGGTGCGTCGAAAGGTATCTTCAGCAGGCTGGAGAACTTCTTCAGCAGTTTGCATTCCAGTGCCAGATAAGCGTTCAAGTCCACACTCTCCTGATTCATACTCCAGGCATCCTCGTAGCCTTCGTTTTTCAGCATCACGGCGCCGTCAAAACGGATGGCGTTGTCCATACCGCTTTCCCAGGCGGCAGCTTCCAGTGTTCCGTCGGTAGCACCGTATTCGCACATGCCATTGCGGTTGTGGTCGCGCTTTTCGTACCACCATTTATAATAGGAGAGTAGTTGCGGATACATCTCGGCAACGAAGGCGGTGTCACCCGTATGGGTAAATATTTCATCGACAGCCCAGCATACCAAGGGAGGTTTGCTGTCACGGGCATTGTTCTCGGAGGGGTCAGTGTAGATACAGTCGATAATCATGCCGTCCGGTTGCTGGTAGTCGAACATGGCGCGGATGTTGTTCTTGGCCAGTTCGGGGTCGAACTTGGCGGTTCCGGCACTGAAGCGCCAACTGTCCCATGCCCAGAAGCCGACGAAATAACCTACGGCATGGCTCGGGATGATGCCTTCGTGAAGCAATCCGCCGCGGTGTGTCCGCCAATTGGAGATGAGCGTGGTGACGGCTTTCACGGCGATACGGTCGTATTCGGGCTTCATGTCCTTGCGCAGTATCTTGGTGAGGTAACCTTCCCAACGTTCGGCATTGGCTTGCAGGGCGGGGGTGGGATTATTGAGCAAGCCCGGCAGGTTTTGCAGGCCGGCAGTCATCTCTTTTTCGGAAGTGAAGAAAGAGATGGCTACGTTGACGGGGTAGCGCGGAGAGCGGACGAGGGCTGTATAGTTATTGTCGGTCTTGGCCAGCTCTACATTAGGAGTAAAGGTCACGGTTACGGTTTCGCCACTGGGATGACGGGCGATGACGGAGTTCTGTTCTACGCTGACGGTGATGTCTTTGCCCCATTGGCTACCGGAGAGCAGCAGGTCTTCAGCCGTATCGGCTTCGATGCGCAGCAAGGCGGTCGAGGCACTTGTGAAGTTGAGCCGTTGCGTGATGCTCCCGTGGGTGGAATGTGCCGACATATAGAGCTCGCCGGGGTAATAGCAAGTGGAATCCGGAACAAAAATCTCTTGTGTATCTTTGGCAAAGCTTACGACGGCGGCTGACTGTGCCATCCACTGGCGGCGGAACATATCGAGGCTGAAGGGGCCGCAGAAGCCGTTGACCCATTGTTGCCGTTCGGGCAGCGTGAAGCCCATCCACGAGCCGGCGTCGGTGAACCAACCATAGCAGCGGTGCAGGGTGTCGGGAGTGTAGGAGATGTCCAGTATCTCGGCGAAGGCATACCGTTTCTCCGTAGTGCTTTTCATGCCGGGGGTGCAGGCTGCGATGCCTGCGGCCAACAATGTGAAGCAGAGTATGCGTATAAATTTGTATTTCATATGAATGAGGTATTTAACGGTTATTTGTGCGCTTGTTCCGCTGCATCATCCTCCGGTGCGAGAGGGGCGAGCGTGAAGCTGTATTTCCATTCGTGCGGAGTGATGGTGTACTCGGGATGAACTTGTGCTCCCCAGGTATTGTCACCGCCTACGCCCATCTGCTTGTGGTCGATGTTGAGCCATACCATATCTTTCTTCTGGATGCTTCCACCGTGGCGGCGCTCCATCTGTGAGGGACGGTATTCAATGTCTTCCATCGGGAAGTTCCAAGCGCTTACGCTCAACGGTTCTTCGCCCACTACCAGCAGGCCTTCGCCGGTTGCATTACGTAGGGCCACCCAGCGTACGTCACAATGATTGGCCGTCTCTTGGGCTCGTACATACGGATGGTACTGTTCCCAGACTGTTGCGTTGTATAGGCCTATCAAGGCTCCCGTCTTGCGGTCGGCATACGTCTCTTGCGGACCACGGCCCAGCCAGGTCATCATTTCATATTCGGCAGGGAGTATCATGCGCATGCCCAGACGAGGCATCTCGCTCAATGGCTTCTTGCCGGGGGTGAAGTGCATGGTTACCTGAACCTTGCCGTCGGGAGTGATTTTGTAGAGAGTCTGCAAATCAGCATCTTGTTCTTCCATGCGGTAGGTCGCAGTGACAGTAGCCGTTTGTCCGGCTTCTGCAACTTCGATGTTCTGCAGTTTGGCATCGCGTCCGGCGTTTCTCCAGGTGCCGCAGCGTATCAGGTGCCCATTTGGAATATCATTATCGGTCAACGGGCGCCAGAAGTTGGGTTGTAGCCCTTCTTTAATCAGATTCTTTCCGGTGTAGTTCAACTCTGTCATTTCACCGTTTCGGGTAGAGAAAGCTACCTGGAAGTTGTTGCCTTTCACGGTCAGTGTTTCGTTGTTGCGGTCTACGGTCAGCGTTCCTTCCACCGGCTGAACGGTTTTGGCTGACGGTGCAGAAGGCAATTCCCATTGTTCGATGGCAACCTCGTGTCCTTTCGGTACTAATGGCGCTTCGTGCTTGGTGAATGCACGCAGTGTGAGGAAATACTCCTTGCCGTCGGCAGGCAGCGCTTTCAGTGGCAATTCTATGTTGGCAGAGTTTCTGGGAGCAATCTTGGGGAAATCCATTTCACCGTCCTGAACGGTCTTGCCGTCGCATTCCACTGCCCAGCGGAGGGTATATCCTTCCAATCCGATGAAATCATGCCAGTTGGTGACCTTTATCTTGTTCGGGGTGAAGGCGAGCGGTTCGAAATGGATATATTGCAATACCTTCTTCACTTCGTAGATGTGCGGGTGTGGGGTGCGGTCGGCAGCAATCAAGCCGTTGGCACAGAAGTTGGAGTCGTTGACGACGCCTACAAATCCCATGTCGCCGCCAAAAGCCCAGATGTCGCGCTGGTTCTCGTCCTTGATGGCAAACGTCTGGTCCACCCAGTCCCAAATGAAACCGCCTTGCAGTTGGTCGTACTTGTAAATCAAGTCCCAGTAGTCCTGGAAGTTTCCTATACTGTTGCCCATGGCATGTGCATACTCGCAAAGAATCATGGGGCGTGCGTCGCGCTGGTTCACGTGCTGGCGCAGCCTCCAGATGCGTGCGTACATGGGGCAGTAGATGTCGCTCTTTGAGTTGTAGCCACCGCCTTCGTATTGTACGGGGCGGGTAGGGTCTGTCTTCTTGGTATAGTCATACAGCGTTTCGAAGTGCTTGCCGTAGCCCGATTCGTTGCCCATAGACCAGGTGACGATGGCGGAGTAGTTGCGGTCGCGTGCAATCATGCGGCTCATGCGCTGCATGAAAGGCACCTCCCAGTCGGGATAGTTGGCAAGGGTCTCATCCTTGTGGAACATCATGCCGTGGCTTTCGATGTTGGCTTCGTCTACCATGTAGAGGCCGAACTCCGTGCAAAGCTCATACCAGGCATAGTTGTTCGGGTAGTGGCAGTTGCGCACCCCGTTCAGGTTGAACTGCTTCATCAGTTGGATGTCGTGTATCATGGAAGCTACGCTGACGGTGCGCCCCTTGACGGCTTCGTGCTCGTGGCGGTTCACCCCCTTGAAGAGGACGGCCTGGCCGTTAACCAACTGCATGCCGTTCATCATTTCCACGGTACGGAAGCCGAAAAGATGCGTAAAGGATTCCAGAGGTTTTCCTTGTGCGTCGAAGGTGCTGACTACCAACGTGTAGGTGTTCGGCGTTTCGGCATTCCAGGCGCGTGCATTCGGGAAGACTTGCTGTTGGGTAAACAAGGTGTCCGTGGCAGAGGCTATGGACTTCTTCCGGTCATAGATAACCTTGTCCTTGTCCATTACCTTGACTTCCACCGTTTCTCCGGCTTTAGGCCGATGGAGGAATACGTCCAGCTTTAGTTCGCCATCCTTGTAGTTGTTTATCAGTTCCGCTGTCATCCGGAAGTCCTTGACGCGGCTCTGGGGGCGGGCGTAGAGATAAACACTCCGTTCGATGCCGCTGTATTTCCAGTAGTCCTGGCCTTCCAGGTAGGAACCGTCGCTATAACGGAATACTTTTACAGCCAGTTTATTGTTGCCCTTCTTCAGCAGGTGGGTGATGTTGAAGTGCGACGGTAGGCGGCTGTCTTCTGCATATCCTGCCAATTCGCCGTTTACCCATACATAGTAGGCAGACTCCACCCCTTCGAAATTAAGGAAGATGTCCATGCCTTCCCAGCTAGCCGGGACGGTGAACTCGCGGATATAAGCACCTACGGGATTGTAGTCGGTAGGCACGTAGGGCGGATTGGGGGGGAACGGATAACGGGTATCTGTATAGATAGGTGCATCGAAGCCTTGCAGTTCCCAGCTTCCCGGAACTTCAATTTTACTCCACTTGCGGGTACTGAATCCGGGCTTGTGAAAGTCTTTGGGGCAGAGGTCATTGTTCTTTGAAAAAAGAAATTTCCAGGTGCCGTCCAGAGTGATACGGCGTTCCGTTGCAGGATTAACGTCGAACCGTACGTCGGCGGGCAAGGCACGTTGTTTCAATGCGTTGGCTTCATTCGTAAACGGGGTGAAGTGGGCGTGCATCGGTTCTCTGTTCATTTCGTTGACTTGCGGGTTCTGCCACGGCTCGTTGTCGGCGAGGGCAGCGGTGCAAAGCAGCGAAGAGAGGAGAAAGGTATAAAGTTTGGTCTTCATGCTATTAATAAGGATGTTTTATATTGAACAAAACAATGTCACTAAGAATGGGACGCTGAAGTCTACTACAAATCCATGGAAAATGGAAACCACTACAAACTGCTGTCCGGCTGTCCGTGTGATGATGGGCAGTGTGGTGTCCATCGTCGTGGCTCCTCCGGCAGAGATGGGGGCAAGGTTTCCGAACCATCGTACCAGCAACGGGGCGGCCAGCAGTGTCAGAATCTCCCGGCTGATATTGGCAAGCAGGGCGATGGTGCCCAACTCGGCTCCCTTGTATTCGGTAATGAAGATACTGGAGAGCGAGTAGTAGCCGAATCCGGAACCTACGGCCAGACAGTCTGTTATAGAACGGTGTGTCAGAATTAGGCTGACGGCTGCGGAGCCTGCCAGCGTTCCCAGTATCGTCATGATGGGCAGGAATACCAGCCGCGGATTGAGTGAACGGAAATTCTTCAGGGTTTGCGGGTCGTTACCCACGCTCAGCCCTACACTGAACATCAGCGCACAAAGCGCGTAGTAGCTGATATTGGTTTCTGCAATATCAAAGGGCAACAGATGGCATACGCCGCAAATCGTACCCAGTACGAAAAAGCCCACTATGATAAGACTTCCTTTCATGCCCTTCCTCCTTTCTTGTTATACAAGGCTCTCCACAATGCCCAGGCGGCGATGATGCTTCCCAGGGTTCCTCCCAGGGTGAGTATCACAGCTTCAAGGCCTATGGTATGGAGCCCCTTGATGATTTGCTCGTTACTTCCGACCTCGATGCCGAGGATAAACAGCAGCAGCCAGATGAGCAGGGTGATGATTTGGTGGATTTTCTTTAAGTCCCGTTTCCGTAAGAGATAGCCCAGCAGCATTCCCGTGAGCATTAGTCCAATGATTGTAAACATATCTATGTCGTTTTAGTGGCAAAGATAGCGCAAACTGTCTTTGTTTATGCAAAGATAAAGCTTTTAAACTACCCAAGACGGTATTGCTGGGGCGAATGCCGCCTTGGGTGGCTATATTGGAGAGAAAGAATTATTCAGTTGTTTCTTCTACGGTACTATTCAGTGTAGGGTTAGCATTTATTTCCCAGAGCGGAATGGGGAAGAAGTTGTGCTTGCCTTCCACGAATCCTCGGCTGCCCAATGCTTCGGTCAGCTTGCCCCAACGGCGCAGGTCGTACCAGCGATAGCTTTCCAGTGGAAATTCGATGATGCGCTCATGCTCGATTTGTGCTTGTACTTCCGCTTGTGAAGTTCCCTTCATGGCTGGCATATTTCCGTGTTTGGCACGAATGTCGTTGATAATAGGAATGGCTTGTTCGGGATGCCCTTGTTTGTTCAGTACTTCGGCCTTCATCAGCAATACGTTGACATAGCGCATCAAAGGAATGTTAAAGTTACATCTTGTATCCATTTCAGATAATTCTCTCGGAGTGAAGCGGCGGAAGCTGGGACGGTCGTAGAATATCTTTACGCCTTTGGTTTCGAGTTCTTCCTTTGTAATTATATTATTGTTTGCATCCAGATAATTGCCGTCTTCATCGACTTTCCAGTAATAATGCAAATCATCGTATTCGTAACCCCAGATTTTGCCGGTTCCGTCGTTCCAATACTCATCTTTGAAAAAAATAGTATTGTATATACGCTCGTCGTAGCGCCCGTGGTTACTGATTTTCCCTTCTTTTTTGAATTCGCTTACTAGGAAGTCGTTGGGCAATATTTCATCCCAACCACCCAGTTCACTGGAAGCGATGAAGTTGTGAATCCACGAATAGTAACGTGCTCCGTTATCAGTATTGCTGCTGTACTGCACTTCAAAGATGGATTCTTTGCAGTTCTTATTTCTGCCGTTGAACATGTCAATCAATGCATCACCGCTTACCAATTCGTAGCCAGTTACTGCATTCAAGGCTGTCAAGGCATCAGCCAGATGCTGAGTTTCTTGTGCCGATTCTTCATACGCACGTGTCAGGTAGGCAAATCCCAGATAAGCGTGGGCAGCTCCGGAGGTAGCACGGCCTATTTCTGTACTTGGACGAGTGGCAGGAAGTGCAGTTCCTAACTTCAGCTCGTCAATAACGAAATTCCAGCAAGTAATGCGATCAGACAGAGGTTTGTTCAAATCAGCCTGGTCAGTGAGATATTTGTCGCGGATGATGATTTTCTCCCAGTTCAGTATCAGCATCAGGTGATAGTAGCCGCGCATGAAGTGTGCTTCGGCTATCAATTCACTGCGTTTTGCTTCTGTTATGCCGTCTTCAGGTATTTGAGGTACATATTCCAATACCTGATTGGCAAAGTTGATGCCGCGATATAGGTCTTGATAGTAGTAAGAAAATTGAGTGTTACCATTGGTGTAAGTAAATTTGTAGATATCAGTCCATGTTTGGTAGTTGATGGCGTCCGTACCCATGGTGTAGAGGTCGGTACGGAATGCCTCTACCGGCCATCTTACTTCGCTGGTGGCATAACTGTCACCATGATAGAGTTGTGCATAGACTGAAGCCATGGTAGCTTCGGCCTCTTTTAGGTTTTTCCAGAAGTTTCCGGTTGTTACTTTGTCTGGAGAGGACACTGTCAAGAAGTCTTCGCAAGAAGCAAAAAGCATCACACAGCAGATACTTGCTAAATATATAAGTTTCTTCATATTGTTTCGTATAATATCGTTTTATAAAATATTAGAATGTGAGTTGTGCTCCTACCGTGTACGAACGTGTAAACGGATAAATGTAGCGGTCTATACCGGAGTTCAACGGACTGCTGGTGGAGAATTCTGGGTCTACACCGTTGTATCCTGTGATTGTAAGCAAGTTGTCGCCACTCACATAGAAGCGTAATCTTTCTATTTTGACTTTCTTCAGTAGAGAAGTAGGCAAAGTATAGCCTATTTGCGCTTGACGCATGCGTATAAAACTACCGTTTTCCAAGAATCGTTCAGACTCGCGGGAGTTACCGTTGGGGTCATTGTAAATAGCACGCGGAACGCTGGTGTGAGTATTTTGGGGAGTCCAGGCATTGGCTACGCTGCTGAGCATGTTACCTGGAGCACTCATAGACTCATAGAAATAACGGTTTCCGTTGTACAGTTTATGCCCGAATGCACCTCCTAAGCTGAATGAGAGGTCGAAACCTTTGTAAGAGCCGGAGAAGTTTATGTTGGCTTCCATTTTGGGAATACCAGTTCCGCAGTATACTTTGTCATCTTCGTCAATGGTGCCGTTTCCATCTGTATCCACGAAGCGGATATCACCGGCCTTGGCATTGGGTTGGAGGCGCTTGCCGTCCTGATTTACATAGTTTTCTGCTTCAGCGTCAGTCTGGAAGATGCCTGCCGTGCGATATAGATAGAAACCGCTGATAGGTTTCCCTTCTTTGGCATATGCAGGCACGTGGTCGGTGTCCCAAAGCAGACCGGTAGAAGGCAGTGCTTGACCTTTGTCTGCCAATTCCACCACTTCGTTCTTGGTAGTAGAGAAGTTAAAACCTATGTTGTATTCAAAATCTTTCACTTTGTCGTTCCAGTTCAATTCCAGTTCGATACCATTATTGCGTATTTTGCCTACATTTAGGATGGGGTTTTCGTAACCGGCAGAGGGCGAGAGACGCTTTGTGATAAGTAGGTCTTCCGTCTGGTTGATGTAATAGTTGATACTACCGGTCAGACGGTTGTTGAGCATTCCAAAGTCGAAACCAATATTCTTTGTATCGGTAGTTTCCCATTTCAATCCACGGTTTTCCATTTCCCATGAAGCGGAACCCTGCCAAGCGTTACCACCTTGGATATAACCACCTTCCCAACGGTTGGAGTTGGTGATAAGAGGTTGAAAGTCATAGTAGCCAAGTGCATTCTCATTACCCAAACGTCCCCAACTGGCACGGAATTTCAGGTTGTTGAGAATACCTTCTTTCGGGAAGAACTCTTCTTCGCTGATTCTCCATCCCACAGCTACAGAAGGGAAGCAACCCCAACGGTTCTCTGAACCGAACTTGGAAGAACCATCGTAGCGCATAGTGGCTTGCAATAGATATTTACCTGCAAAGGAGTAGTTTACACGTCCGAAGAAAGATGCACGGTTATATTTATATTTTGTTCCGTCACCCGAGAATGTACCGCCCGCACCCGAGTCGATAGTGCTGAAACTGGGGTCGAGAAAGCCTGCTGCTTCGTCTTTGGATGCAAGGTTCCCGTTTGCATCTACATAATATTTGGATGTCTTGCCTTCTACGCCCACCCCGTTGTCGGTATACTTGGTAGTTGTGATGGATGAACCTACCATAGCGGTAACACTGTGCTTACCGAAATCTTTATTGAAGTTCAGTATGTTGTCTATCACTTGCTCTTCCCAGTAATAGGTCCCTTCGTAAGAATAAGGATACAAATTGGGTGACTGGGCATTGGAAGTGAAATCAGGATAGTGTTGCGTATAGCGATAGTGTGTGCCACGATAAGCATAACTGGTTTTGAAATTGAGAAAAGAAGTCAATTTTACACCCAATGATACATTGGCATTGGTATAGAACTTCTTGGTGGCTGCTTCGCGAAAGTGATGGTCTGCCATTACATTGTTGGAAGCAGGCAGCCCCATATTGCCTGCCAATGCATAACCATACTTTTCGTTTTCGTCATAGACGGGCATCAGGGGTGAACTGTTATACATTTCGCGCAGGCTGTACTGTGGCTGGTGGCTCTTGGTATAGCGGAAACTTAGGTTAGCATCAATATCAAAGATATATTTGCTCATGTGCATCTTCATGCGTGCATTGTCTTGACGGAAGCTGTTGCCTAAAAAGATACCTTTATCATCGGCGTGATTGTAGGATACGGAGTATTGGGCCGTTTCGCTACCGCCGCGTACGCTGAACATATAGTTTTGCGAAAGTCCGCTACGGAGCATCTGGTCTTGCCAGTTGGTATTGATACCGGTGTCGGTAGTGCAATAAGCAGGAATACTTTCAGCTTCATCAGGGAACTGGGCATTGTAGTTCTCGAACATTGTTTTGATGTTGCTCTTGTATTGTTCTGCATTCACCATTTCCAACTTGTTGGCAACGGTAGTCATACTCAGGTAGGTGTTGAAGTCAATGTGTGTTTCACCTTTCTTACCGTTCTTGGTAGTGATGATGACTACACCGTTGGCAGCCACCGAACCGTAGATAGCTGCGGCTGCACCGTCTTTCAATACTTCCATACTCTGGATGTCTTGCGGATTTACATTGTCGATGTCGCCTGGGAAACCATCGATGATGTAGAGCGGCTCGTTGCTGCCGAAAGACTTTACGCCGCGAATCTTTACAGATACGCCTGCGCCTGCGTTACCACCGGATTTCATGATGTTTACACCGGCAATTTTGCCTTGTAGGGCTTCGGCAGGGTTGGTCGTGGCACGCTTAGTCAGTTCTTCGGTGTCTACCGAAGAAATAGCTCCCGTCATATCGCTTTTCTTCATCGTGCCATAGCCGATAACGACTACTTCATCTAGCATTTCAGTGTCTTCTTTCAGGATTATTTTCAGGCTTTGGCGGCCATTCAAGGGAATCTCTTGGGCGGCATAGCCCACGTAGGAAATAATGATTGTTGCGTTAGGAGAAACGCTGAGTGAGAAGTTACCGTCGATGTCGGTTATTACTCCGTTAGTTGTACCTTTTTCTAATACACTGGCACCGATTACGGTTTCGCCGGTTGTATCGGTTACGGTACCTGTCAGCTGAATGTTGTTCTGTGCCAATGCGCCTATAGGCAACATGAAGGTAAAGAAAAGAAGTAGCTGAATAACTCTTTCTTTGTAATAGTTACTTTTACTCATTTGAATAAGTTTTTAAGGTTAATACTTTGGCTTTTCACGGCGCTAAATTAAAATTCATAGATAGGAAATGCTAAAGAATGTTGTCTACAGATGGACTACAAGAGAGTAGTAATCTTTGTTTTATTATCTACAAATTGTATCGTAAAAACTTGATAAACAGTGATAAAATGGAGAGGGTTATATCTACAAGAGTATATTTGCATTAGCTTCTCCCGATTTGCATTAATTATGAGTTGCGCAGCTAAACGGTGGTTGAATGAAGAAAAGATTCCTGCCTGACCTGCTGCCGCTACACAGAGTTTTTTTCTCATTTTTCTGCCATCTGCAAAAGAGGAAGTCGAATATAAGACGGATGGCATTCTGTCTTCTCTCTTGCATTGTCTTATGCTGATATAGGTAGACACATTTACAAACTAATAACATGTATACCTAATTATGCGCGAAAAACAGTATTACAGTGAAGAGGAAAGATTGTCTCTTCTTGATTCCTATTATCATTCCGGGATGAGCAAGCGTTCATTCTGCCTCCATCATGGTCTTTGCGGTACTTCCTTGCTGAATAAATGGATTAAGAAGTACGATTCTCTATTAAAGTCGCTACCTTTGTCCTCCAACCACGAAGCCCTGGACATGGCCAACCGTAGCAAGGAAGATTACAAGGAGGAGAATGCGCAACTTAAGAGACGCGTCAAGGAACTGGAGAAGGCCCTCGCCTTTTCCAAGTTGGAAACCGAAGCCCGTGATTTGCTGATCACGCGGGCGGAAGAGTACTTTGACATTCCCATCAGAAAAAAATCTGGGGCCAAGCAGTAACGGAACTGGTCAGGCATCGCAACCTCAAGGTTACGCTTGCCTGCCGTCTGTTTGGCCATTGTCGTCAAGCCTATTACCAGTCCAAGGCTGACATCGAGACTCGCCTGAAGAATGAGCGTCTCATATTGGACAGCGTGCGTGAGATACGCAGCGAGGATCCCGGCATCGGCGGCTACAAGCTGTGGGTGATGCTTGTTGTCCTTTTCGGCTCCCGTTTTATGCCCGGTCGTGACAGCTTCTACACCTTGCTACGGCGGCACCACCTGATGCTTCCTCCCCGCAAGACACGTTGCACGACTAATTCCAACCACCGCTACCACAAGTGGAAAAATCTGGTCAAAGGATTTGTGCTTACTTCCGCCAACCAGTTATGGGTCAGTGATATAACCTATATTCCACTTGCCAATGGCGAAGTGTGTTACCTGCATCTGGTTACCGATGCATATTCCCACAAGGTGGTGGGATGGGTACTTGCCGAAACCTTGCGGGCTTCCGCCACTGTCGACGCGTTACGGCAGGCCATAAGGCAGGCCGTCGAAATGAAGGGGAGCGAAGACCTTGCCGGGCTGACGCACCATTCGGACCGTGGCGTGCAATATTGCTGCGACTTATACGTGGAGACCCTCCAGAAACATCACATCGCAATCAGCATGACGGAGGACTATAAGCCGACGGACAATGCTGTCGCAGAACGTGCCAACGGGATTATCAAGACGGAATGTGTCTATCGCAGGGACAGGTTCAATGACATTGGGCAGGCAAAGCAGGGCATAGGGCGTTATATCCACTTCTACAATTACCGCAGACCGCATATGAGCATCGGGTACAAAATATCTGCATTGGCTCATCTGGAAACGGGAAAGCAGAAAAAGAAATGGAAAAAGAAAAAATATCCTGCCAAAGACTCCCAGGAAAGGCAGGATACAATATCTTTGCAGGGCCGAACAACAAGTCAGGGCGAAGGCACATGTCGGCGTACATGACAAATACAAAGGGCCCCGTTGAGGGGCACCTTGTATTGCCGAACAAGCAAGTGGGACTCGGCAAGTCCGGTAAGAACGGTGTCAATGAAAACAGCACAGCCTATTCGGTTGTGTCTATTCGAGCAGTATGACTTCGGAACAAATGACTACTATATCAGTATGACATTCCAAAAAACGTCTACTCATATAGTTTATAAAAGAAAAAAACGTCTAGCTAAATCAGGAAAAGACATAATTTATTAGTTTACAATGGTGAACACTTTGTTTCATTATAGGAAAACAAAATGTTTTGATATGATAAAACAAAGTGTTCGCCCTAATGAAACAAACTGTTCTACACGTCGAAACAAATTGTTCTACGTATTGAAACAAGCGGTTTATTTTGGGAAAAAGGAATCTGTTATACGTTTTCTGTAGACAGTGTCTTCCGGATTTGCCAAGCTCATGCTTGCTTGTTCGGTGTCTTGTTTCTACTGAGACAAAGTGAGAGCAAACTTTACCCTCACCTTTTTGAAATTGCCCTTACTCACCTCTGAAAGTCCGATGAATAAAGACTTTTAGGTAAGCAGTGAGGGCGGTGAGGGTAGAAATGCAAAATAAATATTTTCAGCCTTGAGCCGGGTTATATATTTTGTAGATAGTCGGTCAGGTCTTCTTCGGAAGAGAGGTTGAGGGATTTGCGCAGGCGGTAACGGTTCATGTTGATGGTTTTAGGGGTAGTACCGGTCAACATGGATATTTCTTTGGTAGACAGGTTCACCCTTAGCAGGGTGGCAAGATATTTCTCGCCTTGTGTCAGTTTGGGATGAATCGCTACCAGTCTTTGGAGGAATTCATTGCTTTTATCATCGATGTTTGTCAATAGGGCACTGTTGGTTTTGTCTCCGCTTTGGCTCTGGCTGATGAATGCGTTGATTTTCTTCAGGTGGGGCGTGATGGCTTGCGCGTCCATCTTATATCCTTCTTTCACCATTCCGCGTATTTTGTCCAGCAGTTCATTGCGGCTTTTCAGGAATACGGCGAAGCTGGTTGCCTCCTGCCGACTGGTAGCCAGGGCATTGTGTACATTTTGAAGTTCCAGCTCTTGCTGATGCATCTTCAGTTCGGCCACTTCTTTTTCGGACAGTTGCAATTGGTAGCGTGCTTCTATCAGTTGCAAATCTTTTCGGCGTTTATACCATTTATATAGAAAGATGCTGAAAGCTATTCCCAGAATAAGTACGCTGCCCAAAAGCCACAAATTGCGTTTCAGTAGCTCTATCTTGTAGGTTTGTTCCTGCATTTCAGTAGCATATTTTTGGTCTTGGTATCTTTTATAGGAAATTTCCTGCTCGATGTTGCGTAGCTTGTTGCTACTTTGCAGTTCCTTGCCCAGGTGGTACCTCTTGTCCAGATACTTATAAGCTTGGGCATAGTCACCTATAGCTGCATATACCATGGACGAATATTCGTAATTGTCGCAAATCAGTTCGCGGGCTCCGATGTTGTGGGCATATTCATAGGCTTTGCGCAATGCTTCCAAAGCGTTGGAGTATTGTTTGCCGTAGTAATACTGTTTTCCCATGTTATTGTAGTTTTCTCCGAGGGACCATTGGGCATCCAGATTCTTGTTGATGGTGATGGCTTCCTGGATGAAAGAAAGTTTCTCTTCCGTATTGCCTCGGTACAGACAGAGGTTGTTCAAGTTGGTTGCAATCTCTTTCAGGTTTCGTTGGGCACGGTTGATGGCCAGCGCACGCTGGAAGAAACGCTCGGCAACGGTAAATTCACTCATGAAGTGGTGCATTACTCCACGTTCGTTATAGCATCCGGCCACAGAGGTGGAATCGCCGATGGATTTGAAGATGGAGGTTGCTTTGTCGTTCAGTTCAATGGCTTTGTTGTAATCGCCTAGTTTGCTGTATACACGCCCCATCAAGGAGCAGAGTTGTGCCATTTGTTTTTTGTTGGTGGGATGGATATATTTTTGGGTGTCATAAAGATTCTTGATACTTAGGTCGAAGTTCCCCAACAATTGTTCGGCTTGACAGTAGAGAATCATGGCTTGTGCGCGGACCTCACTGGGCTCATCTTCGGGAAACAAGGCAGAAGCCTGAGCTGCATAGTAGGAAGCTTGTTTGGGGTTGTTGTACAGGTATTTCTGTGCTTGGTCAATCAATTTCTGTGCTTGCTGCATGTCTTGAGCTTGCAGTGGGGCAGCTGCTGACAGAAGACATACGAGTAGTAGACATAGGTTTTTCTTCATGGCATCGTCTTGTTTCTGCAAATTTAATTAATTCTTCTTAGAAGTCCGGTTTCCCTCCAAAAAGATTTATCTTTGTGCCTCAAAGATAGCGATATATATGTTATTACCTTATTTGAATAAAGATTTGATAGAGGCAGGATGCGATGAGGCCGGTCGCGGCTGTCTGGCCGGTGCGGTCTATGCCGCTGCTGTTATTCTGCCAACGGACTTTAAGAATGAACTTTTGAACGACTCCAAGCAGCTGACGGAAAAACAACGCTATACCTTGCGTGAAGTGATTGAGAAAGAGGCTCTGGCGTGGGCGGTGGGCGTCGTCTCTCCCGAAGAAATTGACAAAATCAATATTCTCAATGCCTCCTTTCTTGCCATGCACCGTGCTGTTGACCAACTGAATGTCCGCCCGCAACATCTGCTGATAGACGGCAACCGCTTTAAGAAATATCGGGACTTGCCGCATACTACCGTAGTGAAAGGAGACGGGAAGTACCTTTCCATCGCTGCCGCCTCCATTTTGGCAAAGACCTATCGTGATGACTACATGAACCGCCTTCACGAGGAATATCCGTATTATGACTGGAATCGTAACAAGGGGTATCCCACCAAGAAACATCGTGCCGCCATTGCTGAGCGGGGTACTACACCCTATCATCGCTTGACGTTCAATCTTCTGGGGGATGGGCAGTTGTCGCTGAACTTCGAACAATAGTATTATCTATAAATGTGCTTTAGCCAATATTCGAATACTGGATCTTGAAGTTCAATTTTATTTCCGGGCAGTATGTCAATTAAGTCTTTTTCAGTAGCAACTTTTTTCAGATTTTTTATGTTGACAGATGTCCCTAATTGGTATTTAGTAAGCACTTCTTTAGATGAAAAATTGGTAACACCGTCAGCAACAGCCATTAGGAAATTAATTTGTTTGGGGGTTAGAGTATCTATCAGATTGGCGAAATCTTTTCCCTTCTCGGATTGTTGAGCCGATTTGTTGGAATGCTGACCGATTCACGATCATTCCTTTCTTATCCCCTTAAGTAATGATGTGAAAAACGGTGAGATGCCAATAGGTGAGATACCGCGCACTTGCAAGATGGCAGAGGACATTTGCTATTACAACACTGTATTTAGAAGTGTAGAACAACTAAAAACAACAAGAAATATTCAAACGTAAATCTTTATTTATCAGTATATTATAAAAATTAACACTTCACTTATACAAAGGGTACTGTAGAAAAGAATTTTGAGAAAGTGATATTGACTTCCGGATGGAATATAAAACCTTCAACTTCAAAAAAAGAGTCTTGATTTAGAACATGGTATATAAGGTCACGAGAAACGTGTCTACCCTCTACCTTTTTATAGTTATTTTCTCTTTGAATTTACTACTGGTGCGATTTTATCGCACCAGTAGTATTTAGGGGATATTCAGTAAATGTCCCTACAAAATACAATGGCATATGAAAATGATAGAGCATGATCACTTCATATACCATTTTTATTGTTATTTTTCTGTATTTTCTCCTATACTCTTATCTATCAAGACATGATGCTGCGGAAGAAGCCTGATGACCTCTTCAGGTCTGTTCAGTAAACTCATATCATGCTGCTTTCACCGTTCTGTTTTTGATCTTGTCAATCATCAGTATGGTATTTGCCGTATGTATTCCGAAGAAAATTCACAGGATTTCCGTCTTCCTGTTCCTGGCCTTTATCCTTGAAAGCGAGTAATGTTGCTGCTTTTGAGTACCGAAGCTTCCTTTAAGCCGGGTGGCCCTTTCTTTTGAGAGCTCACTTCTGAGCACCTTCCTCAAGGGCTCATCTTTTGCTGCCCTTCCCTTGCGTGCAAAGGAAGTGGATATCCCCGTATTTCGTACAGAACTTCCTGTTGGCATTATTGGCATATATGGAATCGGCAGCCACACATCTTACCCTTACATTCATCAGCTTCTGCTGGATACGGATACATTCCTTCAAGCGTATACCCTCATTGAAAGCCTTGAACGAGAGGTGTTCGATGAACGATACTCCGTCTATCTGTATATTATTGACCTTTGCACCGAACTCGATGGGTTTGGTTTCCTTGCCTCTTACGATGGGACGTATATAATGGCGGTTGATGCTGACGATGCGATCACTGACTTTTCGGCCTTCAAACATTTCCTTTTCCTGTACAAGAACCTTTCTGATGATGGAAAGACGCTTCCGGTAATCCTGTGTATACCGGAGTGAAGTGCCGTATCGGCTATGAATCCCATCCCTTTGACTGATGAGCTTTTCAAGAAGCCTAATCATACGGCGCTTGAGCATCCTTGTCCTTGAGGCCTTCCTTTTTCTTTTCTTGCAGTAGGACAGATAGGATTCCGTCACATTCTTGTATTTGTTACGCGGACGCCTTATGCCAGGCTCACAGCAATGCTTGCAGATATGCCTGTAGAGCCATTCGATGCTTTCCCAAAGAAGCTTCATGTCCGTAGGAAAACGTATGTGGCTCTCGTAGCATGTGGCATCTGTCATGCACACGTGAAGATTCTCAAGGTATGGTTTCCAGTGTGAAGCCAGGATCTCCTGGAAGGAATCAATGTCAAGACGGGATGCTATCTCATTACGGATGGCACTGACTATTTTGAAGTTAGTTATTGGAAAGGATGGGGCTATCATAATTCCGCAGAACATCTGGTAGTGTATGTTCCCGTTCAGATGTTCCACCAACTGTCTGTCAGAGAACCCGGTGTAGGCCTTTAGGACCATAAGGGCTATCTTTGCGGAATGACTGAAAATGTTCATGCGGCCCAGACGCCGGTCTGACAAGCCTGCGGCTTTGCCCATATGCTCAAACGGAAACACCGAATGAAGCCTGCCAAGTTCACTCTCCTTAAAACTCCTGCGATATTTTTCCAGAATATCAAATTCTGTAAAGCCCAAAGTAGGGTGGATTTCCGAAATATGTTGTATCTTAGCCATATCTTTGCTGGGGAATTTCCCCCGTTTTGGCTTCCAGACCTTATTTGAGGGGGGTACCTAAAGATACAAAAAACAACTAATTCGCAATGCATTGTGTATGAATTAGTTGGATGGTTTTATAATATTTAATGAATGTCCCTTTTTAGGAGGGTAAATATCATCCGCTAGTGGTAAACATTCAAAATTCGGCTCCTTGGAAAATACAACATGATACGACTTTCTAAATTGAATATCAACTGATTAACCGGTAAAAAACTATCTATCCCTAGAGTGTGTAAAACGCTACCCACCTATAATATAAGAAAAAAGACTGACTTATCATGCCCCACAGAACGGGTATAGTGCAGTATGAATATATAAAATATTTTATATTATTCCAATTTTATATTCCATTTCCTAAGTAGTCATGTATCCAACACTTCATCCAAAGCCAGAATTGCCAATGATGGATAGAACGGGAGACCAATACAGAGTCCAGTTGTGGGATTAGTTCCCATAGTGATACTGAGATAACCCTTCTGCCGATGATGAACTGACAGTAAGCCATATCCCATATTCATCGTTTCTTTATGACCAGCCCTTGTATCAAGTATTGGTCAGAATGGCAAAGATTCATTATATCCTTACCGGCTGAATAATAATATCCCTTCAGTTCCATACCTTAATGCTTCACAAGGCAGGGGACATGAACGGGCAATGGATAGACGTACCTTGGTGTATGTGGAGAGAGTTTTATATTTCCTCCACTTGTTTTCCGGCACTGTCATTGGTTTGCCCGTCGATTATAGTCGTGAAGTAACTATATTGTTCCTATTTACTTTTTATCTTGATTTATTATCTTTTGTGGTTTTAATTCTTGAATCTATATTCTTTCACAAATGGTGTTTTAGTATTATATATAGATAAAATAATATCATATCATTCACATGGTAATCTTAACACAGCAGGATTATTAGTTTATATAGGCTATTATTATGTATGTATAGTATTATATGCATTGTATGCTGATACTGTACGTTATGTATTATATATAGATAATAAAGTATTATTATTATTTATACTTGTTTTCTATTTTTGCATAAAACAAATGAAAACACGATAACAATGCGGATATTTCCATCAGAAATATATATCCATTGTTGAAATAATCGTTTTATGAAGTTTATGTTTCTGTTATATGTAACCATATTTATCAGACAATATTAAAACGGTTATTATATATGGATTTTCTAATCTTAATCAAGTTATGGCTGTATTGGATATTATAATGAGGATGAGACAAGAGATGGAGGAGGAGCTGGTTTCCAATATCCTCCCCTTCTGGATAAATAGAATGA
>OBVU01000174.1_pt1 | contig 61269 bp, 45 predicted proteins | sample 1495171 | NCBI WGS metagenome assembly OBVU01 (sample SAMEA2580028, study PRJEB22360) | human gut metagenome | biome: human gut; feature: human-associated habitat; material: faeces | place: Denmark | collected 2008/2010
CTATGTTCCTAATTTTCAAACTGATAATTTTAATCTTTATATCGAACTCACGTTAAATACGGCTGCATCAAAACTCCATTTCAATTAAGACGGACTTTATAGCTGAACCTTGAAAACCTGTAATGATAAAAAGAAAGAGCCGTATCATCACTCACACATAGAGCTTGATACGACTCCTTCCAATCTTATTGTTTCAACTTATAGCCTTCCAAAGCGTTCCCCCCCCTTTAATGAGGATTCGCTTTCATCGATTCGTTAGTTCGTCCGGACTTTCCGGCTACGATCAACGATCGTACTGCGGCATATCCGGGTTGAAGTCGAGAACAGTCTGCGGAACCGGCATGATATAGCGCGGGTCGTTGGCAGGCAATGTCCAAGTTTCACCGTTGGCACTGTGAACAATATCCTTGCGGAACCAGTCCTCACGGTTCAGACGTTTCAAGTCGATCAGACGAGGAGCTCCCTGCATGGCAAACTCACGGCGACGTTCGTCGATCACCAAGCGCAATGCTTCCGTACGATTAGGAGCATCGGTAACCTCTACATAATGTACATTGTTCTTAATACGAGCATCACGCAACTTGTCGAGCAACTGCAATGCACGGCTGATAGAACCGATACGTGCTTCACATTCGGCAGCAATCAGATAAATTTCCGGAGTCGTAAATCCGGCATTCTGATTGATATAAGGAGCATACGTACTGTATCCTTTAAAGTGTTCCGGTTCCGAAGAAGGATTCATGGTAAAGTTAGCCTCATCGGTAGCAAAGAACAGACTCAGACGCATATCTTCTCCGTCAGGAGCCAGATGACTCTTGAATGTTTCGAGCAAATCTTTGCTGGCAACGACAGCACGGTAGAAACCAGAACCAGCTCCGCCCAAGTTACGCATAAAGATATTTTCTACATTGCTTACATCTTCCGGGAAGGTTTCGTCCGGATTGGAAGCCAATACGATACGTCCGAAAGTGCTGTATGTAGTAGTGTAGGGCTTCATGTCCAGCAACTGGTCGTTCAGTTTCAGCGCTTCGTTGGCATTGGTCAGCGCATTCTCATAATCGCCCATGTAGAGGAACATACGTGCCTGAAACGCATAACCGATGGTACGGTTAGGATGATATACGTTGGTAGCTACTTCCGGCAAGAGCGGAGTGGCAGTCTTCAGGTCAGACATAATCTGATTATACACTTCTGCCACCGTATTGCGCACGTACGAAGCTCCGTCGCCTACCTCTTCACTCAGCAGGATAGGCACTCCGTAATCGGTAGCGGCTGTCGCAGGGTCATAGTGATTACCAAAAATATTGACCAGATTCAGGTATTCGAATGCACGGCCCACCAAAGCTTCGGCATATTTTGCCTCCCGCTGTTCCTTCGTACCGTCGGGCACATTCAGGATGTTGTTGGCTACTGCATTGTATACATAAATATTAGCATAGGCATCATCCCACAAAGGGTCATTGTTTCCCGCAGTGAGCACCTGTCCCGACTTAAATGTATAGAGGTTACGCTCCTGGTCACTGCATCCGGATAAATTGAATTCAGTGCACCGTGGTTAAATTCTATACCAACTGCCCTTGACTTAAGGGGAATACTGCCAATACATATCAGCAGCAAAAATGCAAATGCATGTTTTAAGTTCATAATAGTATCTTAAAAGTTCACTATAAATTTAAATTGATTCATAAATTCATCCCAATCCTGCCCTAGTCTATAAAACAGGTTCCGGATGAATAAACAAGCAGTCTAAAGTCTAATCAAGGGAGTAGGATTGAATCCAAAAAGGAAAAGGCTCTATTTGAATGACTTATCGGAGAGCATATCTTTTTTCACGGCGCAAATATATAGTATTATTTTAATCAATTTTTTATGCAAAAATTCCAAAATAAAAAAATAACATTTTTCTAATATAATAAGAAAATAAACGACAAATTGAAGTACACAAACCTACATTTTTAACACAAATCAAACCAAAAGCGAGACAAATGCGAAATAAGGTCATAATCACCCAAGAATTAAAAAGACTTTACTTTTGAAAATATTCAAACAACATCTCATAAAATACATTAAAGAAACAAGCCTATTTTCATACCTAATCTACCTACAAAGACCATCAAATGTGCTCTACAAGCTCCCAAATCGAGCATATCTGCCCCGCGACAAGTTTGAAGCAAAAAGAAACATAGAAACGACTTGTCTATACAATTCTTTCTTAGCCGCCAAAAGCATCCCACAAAACCGTATATATTCCATAAATACGAGGGACAAGTGTGAGAGCGATTACTATTTCATAGATCCATTTTCAAATTCAGAAACAAAAACTTTCCCGTCAACTAATTTTGCGTGAAAACGGCAACTCCCTTTGAGACCCATATCGCTGAAAAATACAGTATACCAATCATCCCCTTCTGTCGATATAGATGTTACCTTAGATTTATCTTCTAGACCATCCTGCGCACCAGTACGAAAAAGCCAAACTGCGTAGCCGCTACCATCATATTCATATTCATATGCCTTACGCAATTTAGTAAGAATCTCGGGGGAAAAATGTTCTACAACATCTTCAAAATTACCAACCCTATCGCTCCAGAAAACGTATTTGTCATATAGCTCTTGTAAAAAAGCAGTCACTTGATTCTGTTCATTAACACTCACGGATTCCGTGGTCTCTTCCATAGACTTTTTGAATGGTGTCTTTAGTAACAAACCGCCACACGATGAAAAGCCTACATAAGCATAAAGAATAAAAACACTAAAAATAATTCTTTTCATAACATCATTTTTCACAGGAACTCTGCAAAGCCGTTCGGCCGCTTCTTCCTCAACCTGACAAACAAAAAGTAGCCGTATTCTCTGCTCCGGTAAAGAATCCGGCTACTTTTTTATTACTATCAGAGAGGATAATCCATTCTCCGGCAGTTCCTTACTTTCTTTCTGACAAGGCTTCCGGCCCCACGCAACCGATTCACGCTGTGTACCTGACGTTCGCCCCAAAATCATCAAAACGTCTTAGGGAAAACGTGGGCAGGAATTCTTGTTTTTTGTACAAAAAATAGAACCTTTTATACTAATATTCATGAAATATCGTGGTACGTGACAGGCGGTTTCAGAGTGAAATACCGCGTTTCAGCTCGTCTTCTACCACCGCCATCATGCCCTCCACCTGAGCCAGCGCCAACATGCGGCCGTGGAACGAGTAACCGGGATTATAGCCCTTGTCCTCGTCGCCCAGCATCATGCGACCGTGGTCCACACGCATGGGGAGTCCCGGACGCTCCTGCTCGAAGATACGGATCAGGTCGATGAGATGACCGCGTCCCGACAGGTGCGAACTCTCGATGAAGTTGCCTCCCGGCATGGCAGCCGTACTGCGCAGGTGTACAAAGTGGGTACGCTTGGCGAACTTCCTTGCCAGCTCGCGCGTATCGTTGTGCTCGCCTGCACTAAGCGAACCCGCACAGAACGTCAGACCGTTATGCGGATTGTCTACCGCATGGAGGAACCAGTCGATATCTTCCTCGTTGGTCACGATACGCGGCAGTCCCAATATCTGGAAAGGAGGGTCGTCGGGATGCACGCACATGTTCACGCCGTACTCCTCGCACACCGGCATCACCGCCGAGAGGAAATAACGCATGTTCTCGCGCAGCGCATCGCGGTCGATGCCGTCGTACAGCGAAAGCAGACGCTTGAAGATAGCCACCGGCTGCTTGTCGCCCTCACGGATATTGCCGTTCACGAAGCCCTGCGTCTTCACGATGATTGCGTCCACCAGCTCATCCTTTTCCGCCTCGGTAATCACCTTGTCCAGCTCTGCCACCTTGCACAGCTCCTCCTCCGTGTAGTCCTTCTCGGCACCCGCGCGTTGCAGGATACGCGTATCGAAATAAGCAAAGCGCACCCGGTCGTAGTACAGCGAGCTGCTGCCGTCCGCCCACGGATGATGCAAGTCGGTACGCACCCAGTCTATCACCGGCATGAAGTTGTAGCACACGGTCTTTACGCCGCACTTGCCCAGATTGGCAAGGCTCACCTTGTAATTTTCAATCAGCTGATCGCGTTCCGGTCCCGCATACTTGATAGCCTCGCACACCGGAAGGCTCTCTACCACCGACCATCGCATGCCGTACGACTCGATGTACTGCTTCAGGTCGTTTATTGCCTCTACCGTCCAGATTTCTCCGTTCGGCACCTCGTGAAGGGCGGTTACGATGCCCTCCACCCCTATCTGTCGGAGCATGGAAAGTGTGATCTTGTCTTTCTTTCCAAACCATCTCCATGTTTTTTCCATCATAATGCTCTGTATGTTTATCGTTGCTGCCGGAGCAGCCTGTACTGCCCTTTTGCCGGTCCTTACCGACAGAAGGAGTACTTTTATTTTTTAGTTTCGTTATTTCAGATTAGCTTGAAGCATCAAGGCTGCGATGAGATTTTAAACTTCCATTCTCATTTTCATCATTCAAACAAAGCCCGAAGCATCAAGGCTGCGATGAGATTTTAAACTTCCATTCTCATCTTCATCATTCAAACAAAGCCCGAAGCACCAATGCTGCGATGAGATTTTAAACTTCCATTCTCATTTCCATCATTTAAGCCAGCCCGAAGCACCAAGGCTGCGATGAGATTTTAAACTTCCATTCTCATTTCCATCATTTAAGCCAGCCCGAAGCATCAAGGCTGCGATGAGATTTTGAGCTTCCATTCTCATCTTCATCATTCAAACAAAGCCCGAAGCACCAATGCTGCGATGAGATTTTAAGCCTCAGCTTTCTATCTTCTTATTAGACCCCACTAAAAGCGCTGAATCCACCATCCACAGCCAGAACAGCTCCGGTAATGAAACTTGCCGCATCGCTGCACAGGAACTGCACCGCTCCGTTCAGCTCGGAGATGTCGCCGAAACGTTTCATCGGCGTCTTGGCAATCACCTTCCGACTACGTTCCGTCAACGAGCCGTCGGGATTGAGAAGGATGGCACGGTTCTGGTTGCCGATGAAGAATCCCGGCGCAATGGCATTCACACGGATCTTTTCGCTGAACTTGATGGCCATCTCCTGCGCCATCCAGCGGGTGAAGTTCTCTACCGCACTCTTCGCCATGGAGTAGCCCGGCACACGCGTAATCGACTCGTAGGCTGCCATCGACGATACGTTGACGATGACTCCGTACTGCTGGCGTGCCATGATTTCGCCGAATACCAGACAAGGATATACCGTACCGTTCAGGTTCAGGTCGACCACCTTGTCGAGGTCTTCCACCTTCATGTCGAAAATGTTCTGGTCGACGGTGAGCGTACCTCCGGGGATGTTTCCTCCGGCTGCGTTGACCAGAATGTCAATGCGTCCCCACTGCGAAAGTACCTGATCCTTCACGGCTTGCAGGCTGCGGATGTCGAGCACGTTGCACACCGTACCCGCTACCTCACTGCTCACCGCACGAAGGCGTTCCAGTGCCGCATCCACACGCTCCTGATGCGCTCCTATGATAATGACTCTGGCTCCTGCACGCAGGAAACCTTCGGCGATGTTGCTGCCCAATACACCGGATCCGCCCGTAACGACGGCTACCTTTCCGGCGATGCTAAACTGTTCGTTCATAAGCTGAATTGTTTTTCGATTGTCTGCTGCAAAAATAGCGTGAATTTGCAGACCGAATGATGCGTATTTTTGCAAGAGTTTTGCGTATTTTTGCAGACAACCTTTTCTCTGCCGTCATGAAAAAGATTCTGAACGAACGCATTGCCATCTCCAGCTCGAACCCGATACGGGCGCGCTTCTACGATTACCGCGGATTTACGTATCCGTGGCACTTCCACAGCGAATACGAACTGATGTTCGTGGAACAGGGGTACGGCAAGTGTCTGGTGGGCGACAGCATTATCGACTACCGGGCAGGCGACCTGATTTTCTTCGGGTCGGGACTGCCGCACTGCATGCAGAACTGTCCCGAGGCGGAGGAGAACGAGGCGTATCACGTGTGCGGGGTGAACATCCAGCTGGAGAAGGACTTCATGCAGTATTCGTTTTCGCACTACACGCAGTTTGCCTCCATCCGTTCGCTGCTGGAGAAGGCACACCGCGGCATCCGTTTCCCGCTTGCCGGAAGAAGCGAGATAGCCGAGTGCCTGAAGCGTATTCCCGTAGCGCACGGGGTGGAACAGATGATCGAGATTCTGAAGCTGCTGCAAACTCTCTCGGCTTTCCCGCGCAAGCAGTTTGCTGCCTCGCCCAACTACCTCCCCGACCCGTCGGTATTTGGCGACAAGAAGATAGAGAAAATCATCGCCTACCTGAACAAGCGTTACACACAGCCCGTCAGCCTGAGTGAGATTGCATCGTATACCGCCATGAACGAGGCGGCTTTCTGCCGGTATTTCAAGCAGGAAACGGGCAAGACGTTCAAGCAGTACATCCTCGACATGCGCATCGGCTATGCCTGCAAGCTGCTCGCAGCCGGACGGATGAACGTGTCGCAGATCAGTCTGGAGTGCGGATTCGAGTCGACGGCGCACTTCAACCGTATCTTCAAGCGGCTCACGGGCATGGCTCCTACTTCATACCGTGAGAGTATCTTGTGAACAAACCTTACATAAGCGTTAAACCCTCTTAAAAAGCGAAGCCTATAAGGTCACAAGTTATTCATCAATTTTCTACCTTTGCCGCCAGAATAACAACAAGGACATCACAAAAATCATGAAAACAATCATTCTTGTCAATACGGTTCGCTACATCAACAAAATCCACGATTTCCATACGTGGGGAGCTGCTGCATTGATTTGATTTTACCCTCCTACATGTCTTTTTCCGTTGTTTATATCCATTCAGTAAAAATCTAATAAACATTTTATTTGTATGAGCAAAACAAGCAGGCTCATAGTGCTGTGTAGTGCAGTACTGTGCAGCCAGTATCTGTGTGCCCAGTCGCGTACGATGGGCATAGAAGAGATGTTCCGTCTGGCCGACGAGAACAGCAAGAGTATCCAGACTTACCGTACCGGAAAGGAAGTTTCCGACGAGAACCTGAAAGCTGCCAAGGCACAGCGGTTGCCCGACATCAGTGCTTCACTTTCAGGCAGCTACTGGGGCAACGGCAAGCTGTGGGATCGTGATTTCAGCAATGCCACCAAGATAGACATGCCGCACTGGGGCAACAACTTCGCCCTCGAGGCCCAGCAGGTGGTGTATGCCGGAGGTGCCATCAGCAGTGGTATCGAGCTGGCGGAGCTGGAGAAGCAACTGGCGGAGATGGACTGGCAGAAGAATCGTCAGGATATCCGCTTCCTGCTCGTGGGACATTACCTGAATCTGTATAAGCTGCATAACCAAATCGAGGTGCTGCACAAGAATCTGGAGCTGACCGACCAGCTGATTGCCAACATGCAGGCGCGACTGGAAGAGGGTACGGCGCTGGAGAACGACATCACGCGCTACGAGCTGCAACGGGAAACGCTCCGTCTGCAACTTGCCAAGGTGGAGGATGCCTGCAAGATAGCCAATCATCAGCTGGTCATCACCCTGCATTTGCCCGAAGGGACGGTGGTTCAGCCCGATACAACGCTGAACGACAGTCGGATTCAGACACTGAGTGAAGCCAACTGGCAGGAGCTGGCGGCGCAGAACAACCTCAACTTGCAGCAGGCGGAAACGGGCATCAAGGTCAACCGCCAGCGGGTGAAGATGGAGCGTTCGGAGCGGTTGCCGAAAATCTCGCTCGTGGCAGCCGAACATCTGGACGGACCGATCACCATCGAGGTGCCTGTGCTCGACAATAATTTCAATTACTGGTATGTGGGCGTGGGCGTGAAGTACAATATCTCGTCACTCTTCAAGAACAACCGGAAGCTGAAAGCGGCTCGCCTCAACGTGCGGAAGGCTCAGGAAACATACGAGCTGGCACAGGAGCAGACCAATCATGCGGTACAGGAGAGTTACGTGAATTTCCTCACGTCGTTTACCGACTTACGCACGCAGCAGAAGAGCGTGGAGCTTGCCGACCAGAACTACAGCGTGACGAGCAACCGTTATCAGAACGATCTGGCGCTGCTGACGGATATGCTGGATGCCAGTAACATGAAGCTCAGTGCTGACCTGGGGCTGGTGAACGCTCGTATCAACGTGATTTACAATTATTATAAGATGAAATATATTACTCATACGTTGTAATCCTCACACCTGCTGCAAAGTTCCTGCACGATGCAAGGCTTTACATCCACTGTAAGTTTTACACCTGTTGCAAAGTTTCTGCTCGATGCAAAGGCTTCAACCCGCTGTAAGTTTTACACCTGCTGTAAGTTTTACACTCGCTACAAAGTTTCTGCACGATGCAAAGGCTTACACCCATTATCAAACATTACAGATTGACAGAGAGAGATTACAGCAGCGATTGAAAATCATCCCATTTATACATTATACTACACTTTATAACAAACCTACCATTATGGCTACAAGAAAAGTTCAAAAACTCATTTACAATACCGTTATCATCTGCCTGCTGGCAGTGGCACTTATCTATGTGTGTTCACGCTTCTTTCATCCGGGCGTGGAATATACCGACAATGCTCAGGTGAAACAGCATATCACGCCCGTGAATACGCGTGTGCAGGGATTCATCAAGCAGATTTGTTTCGAAGAGTATCAGCCGGTACACAAGGGCGATACGCTGGTCATCATCGAGGACAGCGAGTTCAAGCTGCGACTGGCTCAGGCGGAGGCCGATCTTGCCAACGCGCTGTCGGGTCAGCAGGCTACCAGCATGGGCATCGCTACCACACAGAACAACCTGCGGGTGAACGATGCGGGTATCGAGGAGGCGCGTGTGCAGATGGAGAATGCCAAGCGCGACTACGAGCGTTACCAGAAGCTGTTGCAGCAGAAAGCGGTCACCCGTCAGCAGTTCGATAATGTGAAGACGGCATACGAAGCCAGCAAGGCGCGCTACGATCAGGTGCGCCGTGCCAAGCATTCTACCTCGCTGACCAAGAGTGAACAAACCCACCGACTGGGACAGAACGAGGCTGGGGTTCGTCTGGCACAGGCTGCCGTCGAACTGGCTCAGCTGAACTTAGGCTATACGGTCATCGTGGCTACCTGCGACGGTGTGACGGGACGGAAAGACATCCACGAAGGTCAGCTGGTACAGCCGGGACAGACCATGGTGGACATCGTAGACAGCAGCGATCTGTGGGTGATTGCCAACTATCGTGAAACGCAGCTTCCCAACATCAAGGAGGGCTACGAGGTAACGCTTACCGCCGATGCCGTGCCGGGTGTGACTTACACAGGTGTGGTGGAATCGATCTCCGACGCTACCGGAGCGGCTTTCTCCCTCATCCCGCAGGACAATGCTACGGGTAACTTCGTGAAGGTGGAACAGCGTGTGCCGGTGCGCATCAGCCTGAAGGGAAACAGTGCCGACAAGCTGAAACTGCTGCGTGCCGGATTCAATGTGGAATGTAAAGTAAAATACTGATATGGGAGCACCTGTACTGAACGGGCCGTTTACGATGCCGATGTTCCGCAACTTCGTGCCTCGTAAGCTGCAACCGTGGCTTTATATCTTTCTTGCCGTCAGCTTCCAGCTCTCGGGCGGGCTGTACATGGCCAACCTGAGTCACATGGTGAGCGAAACGTCGCTCATGCGCGAGGATCTCCAGATGTGTCTGTACTGCAACCTGGCGGGGATGGCGGTGTACTTCCCCATCCTCTTCCGCATGAAGTTCCGCTTTACCAACAAGACGCTGCTCACGGCGGCTTCGCTGGGGGGTATCGTGTGCAACCTCATCGCGCCGTACACCACCTTTCTGCCGCTGCTCTGGACGCTCTGCTTCATCGAGGGCATCTGCAAGATTCAGGGTACCTTCGAGGCGATGTCGACCATCCAGCTGTGGATGACACCCAAGCGTGACTTTACCGTGTTCTTTCCGATGCTGCACATCATCATCTTAGGCAGCATGCAGGTATCGAGCATCCTTGCCACTTACTTCGGCTATTACCTGCACTGGAGCTACATGCACTGGTTCATGGCGGGCATCATGCTGGTGGACCTGCTCATCGTGCAGGGCTGTACGCGGCATTTCCGCATCGTCAAGAAGTTCCCGCTGTTCGGTGTCGACTGGCTGGGAGCGATTCTCTGGGCACTCCTGCTGCTGGAAATCGCCTATTTCTTCGACTACGGTGAGTTTTACGACTGGTGGAACAGTCCGGTGATGCAGGGACTTGCCGTTGTCATCGTCATAACCTTAGGGTTCTGCGTGGGACGAATGCTGCACATCCATCATCCTTACATCGAACCGGAGATGTGGGGCTACCGTCGCCTGCTGCCCATCCTCATCCTCATCACGCTGGTGGAAGCCTTTCTTGCCACCGAGCATGTGCTGGAGGGCGTGTTCCACAGCAGCGTGATGCACTACGAAGAGATGGTTGCCATGCAGCTCGACTGGCCCATGCTGGTGGGCGTCGTAGCGGGAAGCCTCTTCGCCTACTGGTGGATGCATGTCCGTCAGCTCAGTTACCTGCGCCTCATCACCGTAGGTATCGCCTCGCTGGCATGCTACCTGCTCACGTTCTACTTCGTCCTCTCCGCCGACATCCATATCTCGCAGCTCTTCCTGCCTACGCTGTGCCGCGGATTTGCCTATGCCATCCTGAGTGCCACCTTCATGGTGTGTCTGGAAGAGATCATGACCTTCCGCCACTTCTTTCAGGCGCTGAGCGTATTCAACATGCTGCACATGGTGGTGGGTGGTGTCATGGGAGGTGCCCTGTACGGTCGCTGGCTGTCGTACTACGTATCCGACAACATGGCACGCTACGGAGCCGCTGTCGACCGCGTGGCATTCAGCAGTCAGCCATTTGCCCTCGACCGCTTCATCGAGCAATTCGTGTCGCAGATGATGGAAGTGAGCATCCGTCAGATTTACGGCTGGACCCTCTACGCCTGCGTCTTCCTGCTGTTGCTCTTCCTGCTCTACGATGCGCCCGTACGCCGTGAGCTGAAGCTCATGCCGAGCTGGAGAAGCCTGCGCAAGGAGGCTGCACAGATGTTCAGCAAGGGTAAACCGAAAGGAAACGCTGTTCCTCCAAAGGAAGAAGCTTAAACGATTTTAGGTTTAAGAAGTTCAATCAAACTCAAAGGAAACGCTGTCCCTCCAAAGGAAGAAGCTTAAACGGATTTGAGTTTGGGAAGCTCCTCGGTTGAGATTCCTGCATAAAAGGCTGTTTCAAAATAAAAAACAGAGATAAGCTTGCCTATAAGCTATAAATTACAACATAAAAATCTCCTACGTCAGTCTTTGTTTTCTTCTATTACAAGACTAAAAGTAGGAGATTTTTCATTCCTAAACCTCAATCTGTCAAGTCCTTACTTTTGCAATTCTATTTTGATACAGCCCCTTGGTAGATTTCATCAAGATCACTTTTTATTTGTGTACGACAAGCATATATAACCATCCAATTATCAGCACTGCATTTATGTACAAGTCCTTTTGCCCAAATGAATGCACATACCGTTTTACAGCAGCGTATTACAGCAGTCGGAAGATGTTTATCGCACAGCATAATACCCCCAACTGTCCGGACAAAAAAATAGAGGCTACCCCTATCACTAGGAATAGCCCCCCAAGAATGATTTTTAAGAGAGAAAAAATAACCTTTATTCCAAAGGTTTACTTATTTCCAAATTTTCATAGTATTCCAAATATCCTGCTGCCGAAGAACCCGCAAATGCGTATATCATCGGATAATCTACTGCCGCTCCGTCGGTATAGGCACTGCAATGTCCAAAGTGATAAACCAGTCTTCCATCCTTTACCTTAGGCACAGCTACACACGGCACAGACAGTGAGTAATATCCGCCGCTCAGGGCTGTAGCTGTTTTCAGCGTATAACCGCTAAAACTACCTACTGTTACGTTTGCCGGAACACTCAAGTTTCCATTTTCACCGACTTCCAGCGGTAAATAGTTTTCCTGCAGAGCATCTATGATAACCAGATTGCCCGAAAGCATACCAACCTGACCGGTTCCCACGATTTCCTGTTCATGCGCCCCACTAATATAAGACATATCCCAGTAGCCTCCAATCATATCAGCCGATACTTCAATCTGAGAAAGGCTGAGTACCAGTTCCTTTGCACCTGCCGAGAGCTTGACTTCCGCACCGCGTGGAGTCTTGTCGGCCGATGCAGCTACATTAAACTTCAACACATTGTTTTCTGTATCGTACGTATAAGTCAGCCATCCGGCAGCCTCTTCCGGCACCTCCACACTATAAGAGGTATTGGTCTTGAAGCTGAAATCAAACTCTCCGCCATCGTATCCGCAGCAGTAATACAAGTTATAATCATCCAGAATGGTGACCGCTCCCGCCTGTATCACAGGCACATCTACAGAGTTCGTACCCGCCGAAATGGTAACCACGGCAATACGGCTGGTCACCTCCGAAGAGGTGGTTACAGCTACATGTACCACATTGCCTTCCACAGTCGTTGTACACCATTCCTTATTCGAAGCAGCGGTTACAGCCTCTGTAGCACTCACGGTAATAGTCCCTTCTCCACTGGCAGCAGAGAAATCAATGCCGTCGGTCGCAACGACCTGCAATGAGCTTGTTACAGCTTCCTCATCGCTACATGCCACCAACAAGGTGCATAAGCATAACGTTATAATAGAAAATATCTTTTTCATAATCAATCCTTATTTTAATCAGAAACTTTAGTGAATACCGGATTTTCCCAAGCAGTCATCATTGTATATCCACCCGAATTATAGATGAACAACCAGTCATTTCCATCTGAACCATACGGACTATTTTCGAATGTAATCGTCATCTGACCATCCTGTTCAGTAGTTGTTCCTTCAAAGACAGTTTCCAGTGTAGAATAGAAGCGACCTTCCGCTCTGATTCCCGGATACAAGCCTACAGCTGCACCATCCATATATCCTACCACCTGACCGTTGGCAGAGATATCGTCACGTTCTGCATCGTAGTAGAATTCGATTGTCATCGACCATGTACCGCCACTATTCAAGTTATAAACTTTCGTAGCCTGATAAGACTTACCGTCTTTCTTCTTTTCCAGTGTCAGGCTGAAGCTGGAGCTTCCACTCTGTACCCGATACGTACCCAGATACTTTTCATAATTGGCAGGACGTTCGAATACCAGCTTTACATTGCTTCCCTCATCGGTACAGGTAAACGTACTGGTTGCATTATCCCACGTAAAGTTCTGCATCGATATGCCATTACAAACCATTGGTTCCACCGTTCTCACACCAGTCTCCGTGCAGACGAACGGGAAATAAGCATAAGAGGGAGTGCCATTCTCGTCTACACTCTCCAGCAGGAATGCACGATCTTCTCTCATGACCGAAGCTACCTTCTGGTCACCCTGCATCAAACTAAACAGATTGTAGTCTGAATCTTCGCTGATCTGTGCGGCAGCAGCCAGATAAGTAGTCCAGTCCACCGTATCGTCCAGCCGTGTCATCACCATTTCCACGCCATACTTCTTGCCGGCGAGGCGAATCTCGTTCTCACTCATGGAACGTACGATGAATTCATAATCACCCATCAAGCCCGGATCGTTATAGCCGTTGGGTTCACAGAACTCATGCAGAATCTCGTTGTACGAGTCGAAGCTGATTTCCGTTCCGTTATACGACTGTACGGTATAGAGCGAAGTAGCAGTCTGTCCGGGGCTATACGAAGAAGTCGCATAATCGGAAGCAATCGTCACCTCGTTGGCATCAAACTTAAAGAACAGGTTGGCAGCTCCACCCAGACCTCCACTGCCATAACGATATTCCAGCTTCCACCCGTTTGTAGAACTGGTCAACAAACTCTTCAATTCAAGGACCGAAGCATTTTCCCTGTCGGCAGACGACTGTTCGAACAAATCCTCCTCGCTGAACAAGCACGACTGCATGGAAAACGTCATACATGCCAATAAACTATATAAAATTAATTTCTTCATAATTCCAGTGTTTTATTAGTTGAACAAGGTATTGATTTCTCCCTGCCGACGCTGAACCACGTCACGCAATTCATAAAGGTCTACTCCCCATGAATCTTTCATGTACTTGTACACAATGTCGAACTTCTGTTCCAGGATAGCCCGTCCGTCAACACCTGCCTTGTAATAGGGGCTGTTCGGATTCGGTTCGGCAGCTTCCAGATACGATTCCCATGTGTCTGCCGTGTTGGTCACAAAGATAGACAGCATTTCGGCAAAGTCCTCCGAGCCACGGTCCATGGCATACGGAGAGATAAATCCCATCTGCAACGCCTGTTCATCGTAAATATGATACCAGTCGGAACCCACATAGCTCGATTCGGTGATACGGTCGTAGTTCGTATCGTAAGGCTTACGCTGGTTCAGGATGTGCGTAAACTCGTGGTGCATGGTCTTGAAGTAATACTCATTCAGGGTAGCTACATCCAGGTTGTTCACGTCGAGGTCGTTTATCTTGAAGAGTGTCACCTTCATACCCTGTTCTGCCTGACCCAGAATCATACCCGATTCCGTATAAGCCACGTTACCGATCATCTGGATCAGCTTCGGTACATAGGTACGTGTGGTTTCAATGCCCCATACCTCGTCATAAGCTTCCATCCATACAAACTTCACGATCTTAGCCAGTGCGAAAGCCTTCTCATAATCGGCAGGCACCAGATCGTATTCCACGTCCGTTTCATTATCATCCAGACGATATTTTACCTGAATGTTATACGTATAGACATAGTTTTCAAGCAGCCATTTGTCGAATTCGTTCGGTTCCTCGGCCTCCGTTCCGTCCGATCCGAATATACTGTGCGAGGTATCTATCTCATCTTCGTTGTTACAAGAAACAAATCCCAGCGACAGTAAAAACATTGATGCGTATATAAAGTATTTTTTCATAATTGTTCCTCCTTACCGATTAGTTATTTCTTGGATTAGGCTTCATGCCTGCGCTGATTACATCGCTCGGAATCTGAATGGCACGACGATCGTCATTGGCATCCATCTGGTCGGTTACCTCGATGCTGCCGTCATCCTTCATGTAACGGCGATATACCGTGATACCGAAACGTTTGATATCCAGCCAGCGGAGTCCTTCGTGCAAGGTAGTGATACGGCGAGCCTGCAGGATAGCGTGAATCATATTTTCCTGTGTACCCTTCTCGATGGTAAATTCCGGATGCAGCTCCTTCTTCACCGTCGGTGAGGTCGGCGTATAATAAGCCAGTCCGTCGTAGAAAGTATTGATTTCATCTTCCGTCATCGCCTGCGAACGGGTAGTATAGGCAGCCATCCAGCTGTTCAGGTCGGCTAGTGCATGCGTATAATCCTTCTTCATGGCATAAGCCTCGGCACGGCTCAGCAGCAGCTCGTCGGTAGTAAACGCTGCATTCACACAATAACCGTTGATGGTTCCGGCTACCACATCCACATATTCCTTGTACTGTGCCACCTTCATCGAAATAATCTTGGTAGGCAGTGCCGAAGAGTTACTCCATACGCCCACGTGATAAATCGTCGTATTCGGGCTGGAAGTATAATTACCCCACGGACCGTTCGAGCGGTTTGTTTCGTACGAAACCACCGGACCGTGTGCATAGCGTTCTCCCAGTCCGTAAGGGCCGCTCACGTATCCCCAGTAAGAATGGAAGCAAACCAGCATCAGGTTGGCCGATCTTTCCGCATCCACATATTCGTTCGGCTGGATTTCACCGTTCAGCGACAAAGCTCCCAGTGCCTCCCAGTCACGCAACATCATCGAAGGATTGTCTCCCAGTACGGCATTGGCATACGTTATCACCTTGTCGTAGTTCGACAGATCCGGCTGTGTATAGTTCAGGTAGAAACGTGCCGCAAAGGCATTCGCCGCATTCTTGGTGAAATGATACTTGGGCACCGAATACTTGCTGTCGCTTATCAGCGGAAGTCCCTCCAGCAAGTCCTTCTCAATACCTTTATATACATCCTCCAGCGTACCGCGTTCGTAGCTCGGGCTTACGGTATTTTCCAGCGAGGTCATGTAAGGTATACCCAGATCGGTAGACGCTGTCGACGAATAAGCCTTGCAGAATACCGTAGCCAGGATAAAGTGATTGTACGCACGGCACAGCAATGCTTCACCTCTTGTAGCATCCATCGTCGAGGGATTACCCTGCTCGGCAATCATCGCCAATACCTCATTGGCAGTAGCAATCGCCTTGTAGCATCCTTCCCACACGGCAGCCGGAGAATCGTCCGCGTTCTGAGAAGTATCTTCCCACTTGTACAAGTCCTCCTGCAGACGGTCCATAGCCGCATAACGGTTAGGGTAAGCATCGGTATTATCACTATACATTTCAAACATTTCCAGAGGCATGCTATTAGGATAAGCCGTCACCAGCAGATAATCTGCGTTTTCCGGAGTCACTTCCGTACGCTGGTCTGGCATCTCATCCAAAAAATCACTACAGGAAGACAATCCTATCGAACTTCCTACAATGGCTGCTAATAATATATATTTCTTGTTCATAATGTCCTATTTTTTGTTATAAGCCTAATCTCAGTGTAAATGTAAACTGACGTGGAACCGGAGAAGCCACACCACCTGCATTGAAGAATTCAGGATCCTGTCCGTTCAACTTCTTGTCAGCATAAAGCAGGAACAAGTTCGTTGCCTGTACCTTCAGCGAGAGGTTCGACAGCTTCAGCGGAGCGATCCATGCTTTCGGGAACTCGTATGCCAGTGAAATTTCCTTCATACGGATGAAGTCACCCTTTGCCACACGTACATCCGAGTAGTTGTAAGCATTGTACGCATATTTGTAATCGGTATTTTCGTTGTACATTCTGGCAGAGATGATAGCAGGAATGTTGGTTACATTCTCATCACCCGGCAAAGTCCAGCGGTTCTTGAACTCACGAGTCATGGCGCTCAGGTCGGAGTACTGTGCACTGAATACCGGATTCAGACGAACTACGTTACCAAACGAATAAGTCATAAAGATATTCAGGCGGAAACCTTTGTACGTAAAGATGTTACCCAAACTACCGGTAATGGTCGGATCGGTAGGACCTTCGTAAATCAGGAAGTCCGTGTTGTCACGTTCCTGGAAGTTGATGCTGGTACTGGTTATCTCACCCTTTTCGTTTTCAATCAAAGGAATACCGTTTTCATCCAGTCCTTTGAACGGGATAGAGAACAAACCTCTTACCGGATAGCCCTGTTTAGCGAAACCTGTACCCGAAATCAGATCCATGATATTGGAATTCTGCTGCAGGTCGGTTACCGTATTCTGTGCATTCGAGAAAATGAAGTCTGTATTCCAGTTAAAGTCTTTTGTCTTGATGTTATGAGTAGACAAGGTAAATTCCACACCGTGCGACTTCATTGAAGCTACGTTGGCAAGTTTCAGGATCGTACCACCTACACCCTGCGTATTCACCGCACCGATCAAGTCGTAGTTGTTACGCGTATACCAGTCGAGTGCAAAGTTGATACGGTTGTCGAGGAATCCCATATCCACACCGATGTTCAACTCATGTTTCTTTTCGTAAGTCAGCTCACTGTTTTCCAGATCCACCAGTTGCAAGCCCGATTCCTGAATGTTGGTAAACGGACGGTAAGGAATGTAACTGTTGATGATCGCCTTCGAGTTGGTTACATCCGCCGGACCACGGTCGGCAGTCAGAGAGTAAGAAGCCTTCAGTGTCAAGTGCGACATGGCAGGTTCCAGCGCGTCGAAGAACTTCTCTTCATGCACGTTCCATGCACCCGAGATGTTCCATGTAGGCAACCAGCGTGCGCTACGGCTCTTACCCATACGGTTCGTACCCTCGTAACGGATCGTACCGTTGATCGAATATCTTCCGGCATACGAATAGTTGGCATTGGCAAAGAAAGCCACGCTGCGCACCTTCGTATTGTTCAGGCTGAAGTACTGGTCGCCGTCTTCAATACCTTTCTTGAAATACTGATAAATATAGTAAGGCGTTTCACCGTTTTCATACTGCATACCCCAGCCCTGGAAGTTCGACTTTGTACGGTCGATGGAGTTCACTTCCATACCACCGAACCAGTTGGTCAGATGTACCTCGTTGAACACCTTGTTATAGTTCACCGTACCACGGAAGTCGTAGCTCAGCATCTTGTAGTCGGTACGTCTGTAAATACCACCTTCCGGCAAAACCGAGATAGGCAATGCATACGGATTGTCCGGGTTGGTATACAAGAACGGGTTCTTGTCCATGATTGTCTTGTCATCCAGTCCGGCGCGGTAAGCCTCCGCCTGGTTCGAATTATCCTTAATCTTGTGTTCCTGTGCAGTACCCTGATACTTTACAGCACCCAGCGCACTGAATTCCAGTCCCGCAATCGGTTTCCATTTCAGTTCACCCTGAAACTTCACATCCACAATGTTCAAGTCCATATAGTTGTTTTCCAGCTCGTTCAAGATATTAAACGGAGCATAGTTGCTGGTATAATACTCATTCGGGTCGAGCGTACGTGAAGTATTCAGCGCGTAAGAGTACGGGTTGATATCGAAATCACGCTTCACCTCACCGGAAACCACATCCACATCCTGTCCCAGTGTACCCGGAGCCTCCTGATTACGATAAGAGGCGTTGGCAATCATGTTAAAGCTCAACCATTTCGAAATGTTGTAAGAAGAATTCACATTTGCCGTATAACGTTCTACCGAGCTGCGCTTGTACCATCCCGGATCGTACATGGCACTCAGAGAAGCATAGAACGACGACTTGTCCGTACCGCTGCTGAGACTTACCGAATGGTTCTGGCTCAGACTTGGTGAGAAAAGAACATCAAACCAGTCGGTATTGCGGAATTCGGCAGCCTGCAAGTAACTGTTGCGAGCGCTTTCCGTATTCTGCAACATCGGCAGCCCCGTATTCGGATCAAACGTATTCATCAGCTGATACATCTTGCCGTATACACCACTTTCGGCAGCACGTACGGTTTCCGAGAAGTTCAGCCACCCCTTCTGCTCCATCTGTTTATAGATACCCATCTGTTCCTGAGAGTTCATGATGTTGAAATCATTGTAACTCGGCACCAGACGTGTGGTAAACTCACCTGTATAATTTACTCTACTGGAACCAGCCTTACCTTTTTTGGTTGTAACGACGATTACACCTGCCATGGCGCGCGCACCGTAGATAGAAGTCGCAGAACCATCCTTCAAGATTTGGAAGCTCTCGATATCGTCGGCATTCAATCCTGCAATGGCAGAACTGATCAACGTCTCGGCGTCACCCGAAGAAAGCTGGTCGGCACTTACTTCTACCGCATCTTCCATGATCACTCCATCCACAACCCACAACGGCTTGGAACTACCGTAGATGGATGTAGCACCACGTACACGGATTTTCGGAGCTGTACCGAAAGTACCGGAAACGTTCTGTACCGATACACCGGCAGCCTTACCTTCCAGACCACGGCTGATATCGGCAAGACCATCCATCTTCACGTCCTCACCGGAAATCTGAGTGGCAGCACCACTGAACAGTCGCTTATCCATGCGCTGCATACCGGTTACGACTACTTCATCCAGCACTTCCGTATCCGATTCCAGCACCACCTTCATATTATTTTTGGCCGTCACCGTCTGCGATTTCATACCGATATAACTAATCTCGAGCTTTGCCCCTTTGTCTACTTTCAGCGTAAACTTTCCGTCGATATCCGTAATTGTACCGTTAGAAGTTCCTTTTACTAAAACAGAAGCTCCCACAACAGGCATGTTATCTTCCGAAGAAACTATCAAGCCTGTCACTTGTACAGCCTGAGCTATCGCCAGACTTATGCCAATTAACAAAAAGGCACAAAAAAGTGTAATTCGCTTTTTCATATTCCAATATTTTTTTGATAACGTTGGCAATATATATAGCATTTTATAAAAAAACAAAAAATAATAGAAAAAGTAATAAATAAGCTTGCATATGTCATATCAATATCAAATAGACACTAAAAAGAACGAATTACACCACGAATAAAGCTATTTTCATAACAAAAACTTTATAAATATAGGATTTCATAAATTCAATAGACAAATTTATGTATACACAAACGCTAATAAACATTAAAAATAAAGGGGCTCACTACAAGAACCCCTTTACTTAAAACACTAATCTACAAACACTTATGTAATAGTTAAACTTTGATAAAAATCACATATATTTTATTTCTAACACTTTGATAAGACAGAAACACAAAAACCTTACATAAAGATATTTTACTTCTTACATTTTACAGTTCCGTAGCCACATCAAAGCACGGACACATTTTGGTCCACTCTTCCGGTTCCACAATCCCGTCGCTATCCAGGTCGGGGCTCAGGTCGCGGTGCCCCACGATACGCCGTGTCTGGAAGTCCATGGCAAGTACCCTGACCAGCACCCTTAGCGCCCGCTTCTGAAGCTCCGTCCGCGTATCAGCAGGCCGTCCCTGTTCGTCCAGCCCTCCTTCGTAGCACACCCCGATGCTGTTGCGGTTGAACCCCTTGGCATGAGCCCCCTCCTGCTGCACCGGACGCATGGTACAAATCTTTCCATCGCGTCTCACATAGAAATGATACCCGCAGCACTTGAAGCCCCGCTGCCGGTGCATCTGTTCCAGCTGTTCGGGCGAGAGCGGCTTGTCTGCCCTCGTAGCCGAACAATGAACCACAATCAAGTCAATTTTTCTCACTGCTTCCCCCCTTTCTTCCTGTGAGCAAGCAGTACAGGCACTTCAGAATTCCGAGTAAAATCCATTTCACCTTTCCAGTCATACCTTCCCCTCCTCATTGTTATTTGTTTTACCTGCTTCCGGATCATAGTTTATTCCTCTTTTTTCGGCTTCACCGCCACACGCTCGTAGCTCAGCGAAGTGAGGATATCCGTCAGATCAGCTCCCGGACGGAAATTGATGTGCGCCTTCTTGATGAGTCCTGCATGGAAATCCTCTTCCACGTCAGCCCCCTCGCTCTTCAGTCCGATCTGAAACGAACCCAAGTCGCCCAGACGCACGATCTCTCCGCCTGCCAGTCCCTCACGCATCACCGTACCGAGCGAAACCAGTACCGCCATGGTATCGGCACGTGTCACCGTACACATCTGCTGGATACGTTCCGTCATCTCACGGATTCCCATTTCGCCGCGCGCCTGCGCCTGCGCATAAAACTTGGCTTCCCCTTCCATGTCGTTGGGTTTCTTTCTTGCCACTACCGAATAAGTCACTGCTCTTTCCATAATCTTTTTACCTTTTTAAATGATTAATAAAACGAATACCTGTTGAAAGCTTTCAAACTTCTTTTCTGTATCACAAAGATATACAGCCCGGTTTTGGTAATGTCCGTCACCGTCCGTCATGCGGACACATTGTTACAATAAACAAAAAAAACAGGCTGTACCGGCCTTGCACCCCGACGGACAACCGCCTGCGCAAGCCTGTACAGCCTGTCAGCTGAAAAGAAAAGGAAGCCGGACGAAGAGCATCCGGCCGCCGGACCTGTCAGTTGGCCCGGCTCAATTTTATGTTATCGATAAACCAGCGGCGATAGACACTGCTGCCCGAAGTAGCAGCCGTTTCACCCCACGCATCCGACTTGATGGTGATGCGTGTATCCTTCGTGATGGAAACACCCTCCAGCACCACGTCGGCATGCAGCCATTCCAGCTTATCCACCGTGTTCACGAAGTTATGTCCTATCGGATTCATTTCCACCGTCTTGCTGCCGTTTGTCACCGTAATGATCAGCTGTACCGGGTCGAACTTCCGCGTACCGCCCACCATCGGAGCCCAGTCGAACGAAAGCATCACCTTCTCGCCTTCCGGAATACCGTCTACCGGCGGCAATGTCAAGCCCGCCTGATAATCCGTCTTACCGAACTTCAGGTAGCACTTCTGCAAGTAGATAGAAGCACCGCGACTCTCTTCCAGTCCGTATCCGTGAGCCAGCAACGCCTCAGCCGCTGTCTGTCCCTCGTCGTTCTTGGCACTGTAAATCTGCGGAGCATCCCCCGTACCGTCGTTTTCCACCGTTTGTCCGGCACCGCTGTTCTCGGCCCACGGCAGGAGCCATTCAAAGTCGTCGGCAAAGTAGATCACCTCTACTACCCCTTTGTCTTCGATGCGTGCCGCCCGTATGCGCAGTGCAGGAGCAGCCACTCCGTCGAAGTAACCGTATACCGTCACCCGATGTCCGTTCAGGGCAGACAAGTTCAGGCTCTCGGGCGCGTCGATGATGGAAACCGAGTTCACCGCCCCGTCGATGGTGATATTGCTGCCGTTCATCACACCGCTTGCCGAAATCCATTCGCGGCTGTCCGATGTATAGCTGTCCACCTCTGCCGTCACGTCGTGCGCTTCCGGATAATCCACGTTATTGCCTTCCGAAACCACACGCGCCTCGTCGCATGCCACGTAAGGCAGCGAGTGCGTATCCGTATTCTTTGTACCCTTCACGGCCACCTTGTCGCCCACGTTTACCGCAGTCGTTGTCTGCAAGAACATGTTCACCGCATGGTCAGCATCGGTTACCACGCAGCCCGATGTCGTTACCGCCGTAACCAGCGCTTCCGGTACCGATACCACCGTTTCATCCTCCAGAGCCGGCAGCTCGTCTACCGTATACTCCTGACAGTCGCGATACTTGTCGCCTTCCTGCGACACCACCACTTCCGCACGACTTGCCAGCGTACAACCCTTGAACACGATTGTCGCCTTACGCGGATTATCCTTCGCCCCGTCGCGCATGTTGTCGGTCACCGACACCGTCACATCCATCGTACCGCTGCCCGTAGCAGGCGATACCGTAATCCAGTCGGGTACATCCTCCATCACCCAGTCGGCATCCGCATACACGGTAATTGTTTTCGGCTGCGCTCCCTCAGCCTCAAAGTTCAGTTCGCTGGCACTTGCCAGTACAGCCTTCGAGAGCGTCGTTTCCTCCTCGCTGCAACTGCCCAAAAGCGTTGCCGAGAGAAACAGCACCGAAGCCATGATATAATTGATCAGTTTCATATTTTTTTACAGAGTTAAATTTTTTGTTTGATGTTGAAGAGTCTTTCCGAAGAATCTCCATTCCGGAAAAGAAACCTGAATCCAATTCTTGTTTTATCCTCGGAAAAACCTGCCGATGTTTCAAGAGCAGTCAGCCGTTCCGTTTCGGAAGAGAAGCCTGAAACTTAGAAGCCCAGACCATCGTTCCAGCCCGGATTCTGCGTCAAATTCGGGTTCAGCGAACGTTCGTTGATAGGAATCGGGTACAGATAGTCACGCTCCTCGTTGAACGGCGTACGCGCGATATTCTTGTGATAATACACATACCCGCTGTTGCTGCCCGTCAGCAAGATATCCTTACCAATCTCATACACCAGCACCCCGCTGTCCGCACTCGGCTTGGCAGTACCCTTGGCATACAGAATGACATCCGGCTTTCCGTCGCCGCTCAGGTCATACTCACCCGCACCGGGGAAATACATACCATAGATATCCTGATTGATGCAGGCACCGGCTTTCCAGCGCACCAGATCGTCGAAACGGAAGCCCTCCTGATCCAGCTCGATGGTACGTTCGCGGCGGATTTCCAGAATCACACCCTTGTTGCTGCCCGTCACGTTCGGGTAACCCGTTGCCGCATCCGACAGGTAACGGTCCGGATTGGCATTCGCCTCACTCATTTTCAGATCCGGCATGCCCACACGATGGCGGATCAGGTTGATGGAGTTATCCAGGTCGGTCTGCGTCAGCGTACCCAGTTCCGCCTTTGCCTCGGCATAGTTCAGCAGCACCTCCGCATAACGGTACACCGGCAAGTCGTTCGTATTACGGTCGTTGCGGTCCACCTGTCCGCCGGAAGCCGTCGGCTCCTGCACGAACTTGATCGGCTGATAACCGGTCACACTGACCGAGAGATCGGGAGGCAGCACCGTTGTTTCCCCGATACGGGTATACCCCGGGGTACGGATGCTCTGAGCCAGACGCGGGTCACGGTTCTTGGTTTCCTCCAGGAAAGTCATTTCCTGCCATCCCGGCTGGTCGGTAAACCGGCTGCCGTCCTTCATCAGATACATATTCACCATCTTGCGCGTCAGTCCCGGACGGCCCTGCGTAGGCACCAGCGTATGTCCGTTGGCATTGTGATGAATAGCCAGACTATAGTCGAACTTGATAGCCAGGATATACTCGTCGGGATTGGCATCCTCCTCGGCGAAGAGCATCAGGTAGTCACTTTCCGGATGACCGGTAGAATACAGCTTGTAAGGTCCCTGCTCCATAATCTCCTGAGCCGCCTGTGCCGCCTGATCCAGATAATAGGTATAGTCGTGTCCCTCCAGCGACAGTTCGTGATACTTGCGGTACGTACCCTCGTACAGGCAGAACTGCGCCTTCAGCGCCAGTGCCGCCCAGCGGTTCACACGGAACGGGCTGCTGGTTTCCTCCTTCTCGTCGGGCAGGTTGTCGATGGCATAATCCACATCCTCCAGCATCTTGGTCATCACCAGCTCGCGCGAGTCACGCGGCTTGTACAGTGCCTCGTCGGCAGAACCCAGTTCCACGTCGTACCAAGGCACATCGCCGAAGCGTTTCACCTTTTCAAAGTAGAAGAAAGCACGGAAGAAGCGAGTCAGTGCCGTATACTTCACCACCGCCTTCTCGTCGTTACACTGGTCGATATACTCCAGCAGCGTATTCATCTTGCGCAGGTCGGTCCACGTCCATCCCCCGCCCGAAGCAGGCACGGTACGGTTGTTTCCGCCCAGCATCTCGTCGGAAAGATTCTGCTGCACATACACGTCACTCTGATCGTCGAAAGGGCTCTTGTCCAGCAAGTTGTTGTAAAACGTGTTGCTGAAAAGCTGCAAGTCGCTTTCGGTCTTGAAATAGTCGGTCTGCGATATCTGGCTTTGAGGAGTCAGGTCGAGCAAACCGTCACACGAAGTCAACCCCATTGTCAGCACCAGTGCTGTAAATATATATTTTTTCATCTGAATCTGTTCTTTGTTGTTTACTCTATGAATTCTCGTTTAGAAAGTGATGTCCACGCCAAACAGCAACGTCTTCTGCCACGGATAGAAGCTCTCGTTGTACGTATCGTCGCTGCGGCTGATAGCTCCTTCCGGATCCACGTACTTGGTAATCTTCTTCAGCGGCGACCAGTAGCAGAGGTTTTCGCCCGAGAAGTAGAAACGAGCCTGTTCCACGCCGATTCTCTTGGTCAGCTTCACCGGAAGCGTATATCCCACGGTCAGGTTCTTCAGACGCATGTAGCGGATATTCTGCAAGTAGCGGTCGTTCACCTTGCTCAGCGGACCGGAAGTCGACGAGTATGCCATCGGACGCGGGAAATAAGCATCCGTATTGTCTTCGGCCCACACCTTGTCCATGAAATTCTTCTGCAGGAACGTCTGGTAAGGATAAGAGAACGGGCCCCAGAACGACATCATGTGACCGTGAGGATACCAGTAATGGTTACCGGTTCCCTGGAAGAACACCGACACATCGAAACCGCACCAGCGTACACTGGCATTGATACCGTACGACAGGCTGGGCAGTGAGTTACCCAAAATCTTGCGGTCGCCCGGATCGGCCACATTGTTGCTGCCGATATCCACCATGCCGTCATCGTCGAGATCGACAAACTTCACGTCGCCGGCCTTCCAGCCTCCCGTCAGTCCGTCTACCATGTAACTCAGGACTACCTCCTTGGCATACGCCTGTGCCTCCTCGTCGGTAGCAAACAGACCGTCGGTCACAAATCCCCAGATTTCTCCGATGCGCATGCCTTCGTAGTAATCCTTGGCAAATGTCTTGTCTTTATTGTCATACTTGGTAATGTAGCTTTTGTAGTTGCTCACGTTGAATCCCACACTATATTCCAGCGGGTGTCTTCCCAGAGCGAACTGGTCTCTCCACGAAACCGTCACCTCGTATCCCCGGGTCTGCAAGTCGGCCGTGTTCATATCCGGCACGCTGGCACCATACACCGCCGGCAGCTCAACTCCGTCGGTCAGCATGTTCAGCGTATTGCGCACATAGCCGTCCACCGTCACGTTCAGCCGGTTCTTCAGCATGGTCAGGTCGAAACCCAAGTCCCACTGTTCGGACGTTTCCCATGTCAGGTCCGATGCCACCGGCGCACTCAGCGTAGAGTATTTTGCCATCGAGCTGCCCTCGCCGAAAGAATATCCGGCAAAGTTGCTCAGCGAAATCAGTCGCATGTACGTATAATAAGAAGAAACATTCTGGTTACCCAAGCTACCAAACGAAGCACGCAGCTTCAGGTTGTCCACATATTCGCTCAGCGGCTTGAAGAACGGCTCTTCGGAGATACGCCATCCCACCGAACCCGAAGGGAAGAATCCCCAGCGGCTTCCGGCAGCAAAACGCGACGTACCGTCGTAACGTCCGCTCGCCTCCAGCAGGTAACGTCCCTTGTAGTCATAGTTCACACGGCCGAAGAAACCAGCCAGCGCATACTCATTCTGTCCGCCGCCCACTTCGGTCAGCACTTCCCCCTCGGCATTCTGTCCCACCAGGTCGAGGTCGTCCAGCGAAGTAGAAGTCAGGTTCTGTCCCGCAGCCGAAACATTTTTCAGGTGCATCCGCTCGTAGTTGAAACCCGCCATAGCCGTCACGTGATGTGCCTCGCCGAAGGTATCCTCGTAGTTGGCATACACGTTGGCCGAATAATAGTTGCGTGTGTTCACCGATTCAGTCAACTGGTTCAGACCTGCTCCGGTAGCATACGACTCCATCGGTCCGTCCGGATACTCGCGGTAGAACAAGTTGTTGGAACGGTGTGTATTGCGTGTCTGATACAGACGATACGTAAAGTCACCCGTCAGGCTCAGCTGTTCAATCGGCTTGATGACCAGCCGTGTCGTATTCGAGAAGTCCGTCGTACGGTCCACATTACGGTGCGAACCCTCTCCCAGCATGATGTGACGTCCGTTAGCCACCTTGTAGTTCAGGTAAGGAGTACCGTACAGCCATGAGCCGTCCGGATTCTTCATCGGGAAGCACGCCAGCGCATGACGTCCGCTGTAACCGATGGTATCGTCGATGCTTCCGTTACCCTGGAAAGTATACTGCGAGCCATAGAACGAAGTATTGTTGCTCAGCGTAGCATAGCGGTTGATGGTAAAGTCAATCTTCGAACGCAGGTTATACTTGCGGTAGATATCCGGATTCATGTTCAGGATACCTTTCTGGTAATCGTATGCCCCGCTCACCAGGTATTTCACATCCTTCGTACCCCCGCTCAGCGAGATGCTGTGCTGCTGGGTAGGACGACGGTCGTTGTACATCATGTGCCACCAGTCGTAGTTGCCGTAGTACACCCACTGACGGCGACCGTTTCTTGTATCTTCCACTACCCACGGGCGGTCGGGGTTCTCCGTCTTGTCGTTCACACGAGCCAGCAGCTGCTGCATGTCGTAGTCGGTATAGTCAACGTAGTTAGTTCCGTTCTTCGCCTGCCAGAAGGTATTCACCGTATACACCGACCAGTAACCGGTCGTTTCGTAGTCGGTAGTCGTGGTAGGAGCCTGCCATCCCAGACGGCCGCTGTAGCGCACGGTAGCCTTACCGTCCTGCGCCGAGCCCGACTTGGTGGTGACCAGAATCACACCGAATGCCGCACGTGCACCGTATACTGCCGCAGCCGACGCATCCTTGATGACCGAGATAGACTCCACGTCATTCGGGTTCACACGGTCCAGTTCGCCCACCGCACCGTCTATCAGCACCAGCGGACTGGCACTGTTGATGGAAGTGGTACCACGCACGTTGATGCTGGGCGAGCTGCCCGGCACCCCCGACGAAGTCGTAACATTCAGACCAGCCACCGAACCTTGCAGCATGCTGGCCAGCGACTGAGTGGCACGGTTCTCCAGCTTCTCGCTGCCCACCGTAGCCACGGCACCCGTCAGGTTCACCTTCTTCTGCGTACCGTAACCTACCACCACCGCCTCATCCAGCATGATGGCATCTTCCTGCATATATACCACAATGTTTTTCTGTCCCGGCTTCACCTTCACTTTTTGTGTGAGGTAGCCCACATAAGAGAATTCCAGGGTTGCCCCTGCGGCAGGTACCTGTACATCGAACGCACCGTCTACATCAGTAATTGTTCCCTGAGTAGTCCCCTCAATGCGAATCGAAACCCCTACAAGCGGTTCCTGTAAGGCATCCAGTACCTTACCCGATACCTTCCTGTTCTGTGCTGACAGCGTAGAAATACTGCCTACCAGCAACAGCAACAAGCCCAACACGTACGAATTGAAAACTTTCATAAATAAGTATTAAGTAAAACATAAATTAAGTCAGCGAGGCAAGTAAGCATCCGTCGAGAAAGCCTTCGGACGCTGCATGTTCTCCGTCCACTGGTGTCCGAACTCGTCGCACACGGTGATGGTCAGGTCCACGTCGGCATCGGCAGCCTTCACCTTGAAGAAATGCGGGAACTTCTCGGTAATGAAGCTCGGCGTAGAAGTCAGCGTCGACGAGTTGAAACGCTTCACGCTCATAGCCGCCACGTGCAGCGGGTCGTACGCCCATACCTCCTCGGGAGTCAGCGTATTGCCGTTTTCGTCGGTCACCTTCAGCGTCCAGCGCGGGTTCCAGTTCCACACGTTGATCAGCACCTCATTGTCCTGATTTTCCGGATAAGCATCCACATACTTCATGTACTCCTTCTTGACCGAAGCCGGTACACCGGCAGGCATCTGCGGCACATCCGCCAGCGAGAAATGCACGTTGTTCAGGTCGTAGCTGCGGAACTGGTAATCCTCCGTCCATCCCGTAGCCTTGTACATCCACTCCATGTCCGTACCGTTCACGCTCCAGATAGCATAACCACCCGGCGTACCGTCGGGGCTGAGGTGCACGCCCGGAGTAAGGTATCCCGACCACCACCAGGAGCCGCAGATGGCACCCGTGTTATGTTCGTACACCTCCCGTCCGCCAGTCACGGCATCATCGGGCGTCACGTTATAGTTCATGTGCGTATGTCCGGTAATGAAATGCACCTTGTAGCCGTCCAGCACGTTCAGCAGCTGCGTCGTGTTCAGCACGTCGTGATCCACCTTGAAGCCGTCCGTCTGCGAAGGATAGAACACCTGCGCGTGCATCACTACCACCAGCGGCACCGACTTGTCTACGTGCGACAAGTCCTTTGCCAGCCAGCTCAGCTGTCCGGCCGATACCCGTTTCTCGTAGTCGCGCGAAGTCGTACCGTCGTAATTGCTGCAATCGATGTCATCCAGCACCACGTAGTGTACCTTTCCCAAGTTGAATGAATAATAAGTAGGCGCGATGTAATCCATGAAACGGCTCTCCGCATCCCGGTCGTTCGTCGCCTTATAGTCGTAGTCATGATTTCCGATGGTATGGAAAATCTGAAGCCCCTTCACCTGCGAGTTGATGGTGTTCAGGTACTCGGGCAGCGCGTAACTGTTGGAATACCAGTACAAGTCCCAGGTCATGTCGCCCAGCGCGATGGCATACATCTTTTCCTGCTGGTGCAGCGCACGGTAAGCGTTCAGGTCGCTGGTAAACTCCATGAACTGCTTCAGGTCGCCCGTACGGTTTGCCAGATGCATATCGCCCAGCACCAGCACCTTATAGTCATCCTGTCCGTCCACCGCCGTCAGCGAGAAGTCCACCCGCTCGGCAGTAGAAGCGTCGCCCTTCATCATCTTGTAGAACTGAGGGAGCACCCCTTCGGCAGGCACCTCGTAACCCGCAGGAACAGAGATGAACACATATCCCCACTCCTTGTCCGACTGGAGCTGGTAGATACCCTGCTCATTGGTGACGGTCACTTCTACGCCGTCCGAAACCACTACCCCCGGCACCGGTCCGTCGGCAGTCGAAACCACCCCGTACACCGTTGTTCCGGCATCCGGCGTAAAGTCCATTCCCTCTACAATATTAATATAAGTACTGCCGATCTGTTTCTTGCGGTCGCCCCGCTTGATGAACACCCGGTACGTACCACTCTCGCATCCTTCCGAAATCTTTACGGTAAAGCTGTTTTCCGACACACTCACCAGTGTGCAGGTGTACGAAATGCCGTCGGTCGACTCCAGCACCAGCACATCCCATGCCTGCGGTTCCTCTCCGCCTTCCACCTGAAAGGTGTATTCTCCGCCCTTGCTGACTTCTATCAGCGACGGACAATCGAAACTGACGCCAAAGCTGTCCGATGCAACTTCTGTCGCCTCATCCTTGCTGCATGCCATGAGGGGCAATCCAGCAACCAACACAAACCAAACTAAATACGCTGCAATTTTTTTCATGCTATGTTTAAATTGTAAATCTGCCTAACCCGTTTTTTATTTTGCCTATTTTTTATCTGTCTGGATATTAAGGTGTTGTCATTACCTAAAAAAACCTTAATTTCCTGTGCGCAAAATTAGATGCAGCGTATTTCAAAAGCGAAACACCGATGTGGCATTCCTGTTTCAAAACGGTTAAGTTTGTGATGCAAGGGGAGATAAAAACGGGGTGTGAACCACGCCGCGATACCGCAAACGTGAGGTTCACACCCCGTCTATCGATTATGTTCTTGTATTTTTATCCCGGGATCAATGTTATGGCATCCGAGCTTTCCTGCATCTCCCTAATAGACGTAAATGCCCTAAAGACCCGTTCATCACCCGACGTCAGCGGAGAATACATGATCAGTACACGTTCATCCATATCCAGCTTGTATTCCGTACGAAGTTCTACCGTAAAGGTTCCGGTATTTCCTCCCGCTTGTGCCGACACACTCAGCACACCGATACGCGTACCGTCCTCACGCTCCAGCGACATGAACGGATTAGCCTGCTCGAAGGTACCATTTTCAAGCACTACAGTTCCCGCCAGAGGTTTATTGTGGATAGTCACCGTTTTCGGATAAAACGCCACCACGTTACCCTGTTCGCTCACCGTGATTTCCTCTTCACAAGCCACATCACGGGTCACGAACTGGAATGTCATATCGCTCTGGGTAGCCGCAAAGATATATCCTCCTTCCACTGCTGTCAGCCGGGTTTCATCAGCGGCAGGCTTCAGCGTATTCGTAGCGATGAATCCCGTAAAACCTTCCGGACGGTATGTCAGCACCTCCGGTGGGAAACTTACATTCATTGCTACCGGCTGTCCAGGGCCGTACGGAATTTCCAGATTCGTACTGCCGTTCAGCTGCACATTGAAGTTATACGTCGCACCATTCGAAATGGTCAGGATAGCCGAACGATACACACGCGATCCACTTGGGAAAGTACCGTCAGCATTCAGCTGTGACGAAACTCTCAGATATGTGTTGCAGTCGGACGACTGCGTTACCATCGGTATCACCACGCCTTCAGTAGCATAATTTTCTCTCAATGATTCAGGAACCGTATACGTATAATAATATCCCTTGTTCGGATCCCAGATAGGCTCTGCACTCAAGTCCTGCCCCGTAATTTTAGGCTTCATCTTGGTAATGTCCATATAAATACGCAGCACTTCGCCGGCAATCGGATTGACAGGCGTTGATTGACCATCGTAAAACTTGAAGTGCAGGTTAAACTCCTGCCCGGCAGCTGGAGGTACTACTACCGATGCCGAATTGCTGGTAGCCCATTGAATAGGATTACTGCCTGTACCAAGGGCAATACGAAAATCCGTTCCCTTATTATTCATGTAAATCAGGCTTCGTACGGTAGTAAACGCTTCCGCCTCGAGGAAGAACTCAATACGTGGATCTTCACCTTCATTGGGTACATAGTTATCAATCAGTGTCTTAAAGTTCACACGATGCAATCCCGGACGATTTACCGTATAGACATACTTGTGTGGCCAGTCACGTTCATAGGTCGTTTCTACTCCATTTTCCATGACCGTAAACTTACATTCTTCCATTATCACATCCAGATAAGTCTGCTTTCCGTCCATGTCCACATTTGTTCCATCATCATCGAACAGGTTGCAGGCAATCTTCACGTCGAGCGGGAAAAGCTCTTCCGGGAAATCGTCCGGAATGGTAAAGGCAATCGCCACCGGTTCACCCGACTTCATCGGCAGACCGGAAGAAGTCCATACCGGCGTAAACGAGAAGTTCGACAGCGAAATCAGCTTCACCGTACGCACAAACTTGCCAGCCTTGATCTGCAGGATGCCGTACTGCGGATTTCCGATGTTTGTCGGTACAATGGTAATGGTTCCCGTGCCCGGATTTTCCCGACTGCTTCCCTGCGTAAAGTTATTGGTGATTTGTGCCTCGGCGATACCGCTGTTCTGCACCCACGTCACTTCAGGTACAATGCCGGAATTAGTACCGTCGAACCACTGGTATTCCAACTGATATACTCCACCCGTAGCCAGCGAACTCCGGGTAATGATACGGGTTGTTTCTCCCACCACGGCAAGAATGCTGCTTCCGTCGGTAATGGCAGGTATTGTCTGGTCGATAGATACCCATATATTGTTGGCTGCCGCACCGTCTACAGCCTCTTTAAAGGTGGCATACCCTCCATTGGCAGGTATTCCCTTAAATTTGACTACATAATCATAGTTTCTTAAAATAGGCAACTGGTTACCCTTTTCGTCCACCAGCGCTATCTTATAGTAACGGTCGGTCGACTGCCAGTTTCCGTCATCCGCACTGCCACCGCTTGTATTGATACGGAAAATCAGATACATCGGATCGTCCACATCGTTGGCATGTTCGAACACAAATTGTCCCACACTACCGCCTCCAAACTGCGAAACGTCCGAAGGATCAACAGCCACCAGAACATCCTCGTCGGCACACAAAGTAGGCTCCACGATGGACGACGCGTTGGTAAATGCAAACGGGTCACCCGTACCTGCATTCCGGTTGAACGGAGCCACCGTACCCCGCGAATACTGATTCATGATAGCTACGCCCTTGATGCTCAAGTTTATGCCATTTCCCAATCGCTCATAACGGATACGTGCCTGATTGCGGAACATACTCACCGTACTGCCCGTCCCCTCAGCAAAATTCGTCAGGGCATCTTCCGAGTCGAAACTCTTGTATCCCCAGTAGCAAAGCAAGCCCGAAGTTGTGGTAAACTGCGGAATCACCTCCGTATCCATACGCCCCAGATTCGGGGTATCTTCAAAATCGTTCACATTCAGGTTGGCAATGAAATGCAGATGACGTGTAGCTCCCGGTATGGTAGCCGTAAAGCTTCCGCTTATATTATCCGCCGAAGAGCCTGTTTGAGTAACTTCAGCCTGCACACGACCGATATAGTGGCGATACTGGTCGAAACAGAACAGCCACAACGAGTGAATACCATAGCCGTCGGGGTCCACCGCACGCGTCTGAACCTGCGCCATATCGGGTATTTCGGTATTGAAACAGAGACGCACATTTCCGTCGGCATCTATTCCTCCCGTCGGTCTGTTTACCAGCACATCATCCTGACAGGCCGCAAAGACTACAGCCAACAAACTGAGTAATATATATTTCAATCGTTTCATAACAGACCTCCTTTATTCTTTATCTTCAACAATAGGTTCATTGGCTTGCACGGTACGGATGCAGCGGATGTAGGCTTCGTCTTTAGTACCCTCAGTACCTTTTTGAGTTTCGTAAGCCTTGCCTGATGCCGCCCAATAATACTTTCCGCCCAGCACTTCATCAATTACCGAACCTGCAGTATTCTGATACTTGTCAATAATCTCTAATTCCGCTTCCGTCGGCAACCGCCAGTCATCATACACCTCTCCTGCAAGAGATTTCTCGGCATACTGCTTGCAATGCTCTTTAGCATCATTAAACCGTTGCGGATAAACCGTACCCAGCTGCGAAGCTATCATAAAGGCAGGAGCTACCAGTTGGTTGTTTTCCGGTGAATTCTCTGTATATCCATCTTTATCCATCGCAGGAACAGAAAGCACATACTCATTAGAAGTCTTGGTTATACGAACAAAATACATGTTGTTGTTATCGTTACCATCTTGACGAGTACCTAAAGATGGATTAGATGCATATCTAGACCAAGTATAAGTATAAATACCTTCATCATTCCACCAATTTCCTTCATAATAGACCTTTGACGAAAAATAATCATTAGATACCTTTCTATTTCCCTTCTCTTCATAAGTAGATCCAAAATCCGTACGGTACGAATACCATCCCGGCACAGTCACGATATACTCCAGCGGATACTGCTTTACCGTAAACTCCTTGCTCAGCCCCTGTCCGTTGGTCACCTTCACCTTGATGTAGCGGATACCGTTATTAGTAGGTACGTCCGAATTGATCGTCACATTGCCAAAGTTACCTGCTGCAGGCACTACAGAAATGCCATAACGCCCATAACTGTTACGTGAAATAGTCTGCTTAGTTCCATACTTGTCGTAGTAATACACTTCTTCAATGCTGGCTGTCACCGGCGAAGAAGAAGTAAAATATTGTTCCTCCGATTTCTTTATATTCTTCATGATGATCTCATCCTTCACTACCTCCAGATAGTTCAGGTCACCATTATCCACATCAATTGTCACCGTTGTCCACGGTATCACCTCATACTTTGGTGTCAGCTCTACCGGAACGTCCAGTTGCGGCTGACCCATACGGTCAATCGTTACATTCACCCGGTAAATGGTATTTCGGTTCAGCTGATGAGCCGTCGCGTCTCCCAGACGAACCGGTATCTTGTAATAGTTGGAACCTTTATATTCCAATTGCGCTCCCTCCTGCTCCGTATAGTTTCCGGGCATGTTCAGCAGCACAAATGTTTCCTGCAGCACATCGCCCCCCCAGTCAGTGGGATAAGTGTAAAGCACCAGCTTTGCGGTACGCTCATCAAAATCCTTTTCCGGCGCGGCAACCATCGGGTCCTTCGCTCCGTTCCCGGCAATGCCCCGATCGGTAAAGCTATCTTCCTTGTCGGCACGCAACAAGCTACGCGTAGCATAATTTCGCAGGCTGCTGTAAAATCCTGTCGGCTTAAACTGAGCTTTAAACTCATCGCTGAAAGTAATGTTTACTTCCACCTTGGCAGCCAGTCTTTCCATCGTCACGGAAATTGTATATTCGTCCTCCTTCGCATTGGGAACAAAACCACTGCTCACTCCGCTCATGGCAAAACGCTTGTTTGTATAATCGACAGTTCCGGTTCCTATGTTTGCTCCTTCCAGCTTCCAGATGTCTGCATCCTCATCCACGGCACTCAGCAAACCGTCCAGCGTCGAAACATTCTGCAGCGATGTACTGCCTCCGTGCGCGTTTGCCACTACATAAATATCGTACGTTGCGTCGGCACCTTTATCAAACAATTGAGTATTGTTTTTCCAGTTGCCGGTAGCAATCACCGCTTCCGTCTTGTCGTCAGTAAACTCAAGCGAACGGTATCCGTCGGGTGTCCTGCTCCCGTCACTGTTGAAAATCAGCAGCTGCGCCTGGCTGATGGTATTTTCATTCAGGTCATTACTGCCGGGTTCGGTAGTAGCTCTCGACAAGACCCCGGGAGTTTCCAGACTGATAGTCAGGCCTTCTACCGGCTTTACTGCCGGAGCCAGATCGTCATCAGCTGTACATGCCGGCAACAACCATGCCAACAAAACAACCATGCTATAAACTAATCCATGCTTTTTCATATCTCAGCCCTCCTTTATTCTTTAATAGACACACTTTCCGTCAGTCCGTCGAACTCAGACTCGCTGACCTGCCGTATCTCAATCTCTGTTTCTGTTCCCGGGAAGCGGTATATGCCGTTTTCCTCCGGATTGATAACCTGAATACCTTCGCTCTCAGTTCCTCCGAACGGCTGTTCCACCGTAATATACAGCTTCACGCTCCTTGTAACCGTGGCATCATAGCCATGCTTCGGTTCCACTCCAAAAGTGACCACCCCGGCATCCGCGCCTCCATAACCCGAAGTTGTTCCTGTCAGGTCAAAGTCGACCGTATTCTCCAGATGAACATTCCATCTTACTCCTTCGGGAGACAACATCTTGAACGAGAAGGTTGCACTTCTGTCCGCTCCTGCCACGGCAACCGCCTGTTTGTCGGCAGTAAGTTTCACGCTACCCGCCGATGCCGGATTCAGCAATCCGTTGAACTCGGTAGAAAAGTCGAGTACCGCGTCGTCCACCGTCCAAGGGCTCACCGTAAGCGCCACCTTCAGGCTGTTGGCTATCAGCGAGACATTCACATTCAGCTGCTGTCCGGCTTCCAGCTTCTTCAACTCCTCATCGCCTATCTTAAATACCACCTCGTGTGTCTTGCTTCCCCAAGTAGCCGTAAGCTTGTAGGCATTCCCACTTGTCCACGGATACAGATAACGTATGTATGGCGACGCATCAGCATCAGCTACCTCGCCGACAGGTACTTGCAGCGTACCCTCGTTTCCAAACTTAACCGTACCACTACCTGCCGTACCTTGCGGATAAGAGTCTGCATAAATATCAATATCCTTGAATAAATATCCCTTATTGGCAATGCCCGATATCGCAACATTCGTCAGATCGACAGACTCTCCTGTCTGGTTGTCGAAATTCAGTACCACCTTGGCAAGCGGGAACAAAAGATTCATGGTAGCCGATGTATTTTCACTCGGCCCCACCTTGATAGTCATGAAAGCTGCCTGAGGTATTTTACTCAAAGCAGGGCTATTGAAATCTTTGTTAAGAATACATGATTTCAGCGCACTTAAACTTACGTTCTTTCCCTCCAGACTTTCCCCGCCAGTCAGGAACGCATCCTCATTGGCAATGGCATAAAAGTCAAAATTTTCACCATCCTTATTGACAGTCAGCTCCGAAAAGTGAATGACCTTCTGCGTTTCGCCAGGCTGAATGTCATAGCTCACATTATAAATGATATCATTCGTACCACTGCGCGCCACAATTACACGCAGTTTGCGCATTTGTTCATTGTCCAGCAGGTTTCCGGCAGTAACATTATCCGAAACACGCGTAGTGAAAGTCATCGTGACCGAAGCCTTCCCTCCCACAGCCGGATCGTTATCCTTTATGCAAGAAACAGAAAGCAAGGCTACAGCCACTACAGCCACTGCCAGCAGACAATATGTTCTAAAATGTTTTCTCATAGTATGCTCCTCCTTACATTACTGCCAGTCTGGCTCAATATCTTCTACATACCATTCGGGAAGCCTGATACTTACTCCCACCTGATCGAACACTATCGATATAGGCAGCAGCGCCTCCTGTTTGGTTACATCAATATCTTCCCGGTATCTGTTCAGGTAGTTGAGGATATTTCCTCTTACCAGTTCCACACCAGTATTTTTATCTTTCAGCACCAGTTGGTGTGCACACGTCGTCTCGTCCAGACTGGTTTCATGATCCAGCCGGAACAGAGCAAAGTCACTGGTATGATAGCAATTCTTCTCTGCATCGTAAACCAGTTCCGGATAAATGGTACCCTTCACCTCCGTGTTAATTTCATTCTCGAACGAGGTCTGTGCATTCGAATTTTCAAAACTCAATTCATACGGTATGTCGGCACGGCTTTGCGGAGCAGGCAGACCGTAAATCTCTACTTCGGTATCTACGTGCGAGCTGTACAGCGTCACCGTATCCCGATACATGACACCTTCCTGATCAGGCATAACAAACTCTTGCTGACCCATATAGTTGTCATCATGATTAATTACATTTCTCGAATCATCATTCCAGAACGGCGACTGGATATAAATATCCGAAAGACGGTTGGCATATATATTTTCTACAGCCGTATGGTCGTAGGCATTTCCTATTGCCACCACTTTGTAACGTTTTCCATACTGCAGCCGGAACGACGGTACAGCATCAAAGTTCTTCAGCTCGTCCTGAGTGTAATGGCCGACCCCCATAATGTGTCCGCCCTCATCGAAAACATACAGGTCTACTTTACTCATGTACTTATATAATACGTCCGTATCACCATCTGCCAGATACTGGAAATAAATGGTGACATTATCACAATCATCCAGATCTTCCTTGACGCAACTGCTCGACAGGACGAAAACCGGCAGTGCCATCAACATTATTTTCAGAAACTTTATCATATTCGTTCTTATGAATGTTATAAAACTGTATGTTTTGGGAAATAGAGTCTGGCGGATGATTCCGCCAGACTTTAATTATAGAGAAAAGAGGTTATTTAGCCCAATCAGCATCGATGGTTTCTACTTTCCATTCAGCTTCTTCAACAGTTACTTCTACACCATACAAGGTATTTCCACCTTCATCACCGATGATGTTTTCATCTGTCAGTTTAGCGCTTGTAATGCGATAGATATGTCCCGGTTCAAATTTGGTAATCTGAGCACCACCATTTTCTGCTGTCTGCTTGTAAGATGTAATCATCGCATAGCGAGGAGCTGGAAGCGGGTGGTCAGTACTATTTGCTTCAGATTGATTGAAATAAATCTTGAAAATAGGAAGGTTCTCTGCACCGTCAGCACCATAGAAATAGTAAGCGTATGCCTTACCGTCAGTTTCCGGCCATGTCTGGTTGGCAGTCAAGAAATCAGTTACAGTGGCTGCATCTTTCAGAATAGCTGCAGTACCAGTACCGTGAGTACCGTCATAACTATAATCTGTAGGAGCACCTGTTGCACATGGGAACGCACCGCTAGCATAAGTTACACCTGCGCCTGTAGCATATACATTGTCCAGATATACACCGGCAATTTTCAATGTTTTATAAGCACAATCACCAGTAGCGTGAGTATCAGTAATATGCTGAATGCCTGACACTTCCAGACGTGCTACCGGAATAGCCAGCTTGACTGAAGCTGTATACAGCTGATAGGTCTTGTTTTCATCACCTGAGTTAGCACCTGTTTCATAATCAGCACCACCTTTATCACCCGGAGAAGCTGTAGTACTTGATAAAGTAATATCCGTTTCTCCTACTTCACCATAGGCAGGAACTCCAGCCGGTTCACTTGTAAATATGGTAGGAGCATCATCCGCATAAGAAGCTTTTCCACCATTCATATAAACCGTAATCTTTTTAGGTTCTTTTACATTCCAGAATGTAACCGATGACTGTTCAGCCAATTCTTCAGTAGACAAATCAATTGATCCTGAACCAGTAGTAGCTTCCAATTTGATTGTAACGTTACCTGTGACAGGCACACTAGTAGCTGTTGTTCCATCTACTATCGCTCTCGACATCGAAGGACTTACAATATTAATCGTCACCGCACCAACACCGTCAGGCAACTGAGTGTTGTCTACTACTTCTTCATTTGAGCAGGCAAACAAACCCAAACCTGCAAACGCCCACAATAAACTCTTAGAAAATTTCATAATACAAAAATTTAAAAGTTAATACTCTCATATCTAATTATTCTCATTTCAGCTGTTTTCTACTCTGCTATCAGGTCCAGATACGCCTGCAGCGCCTTCAGGTTCTCTGCAGCAGGAGCATAGCCCGCTTTGGAAGCCCGTCCGAACGCTTCAACCGCCTTTTCCGGCTGACCGTTCTTCACGTATGCCGTACCCAGCATGTTCAGCAGCGCACCGTCCTGAGGAGCCTTCTCCAGCAGAGCCACTGCCTCGCCGGCACGCTGCGCCTCCAGCAGCGCCAGTGCCGCATTGTTTACCGCCGTTACGTCCTGCGGATAAGTCTTCGCACCCGTCAGCAGGCAGTCGATGTACTGCGGCGTACCCTTGCCGTAGCTGTCCGCTACCTTGTGAATCTCGCTCACGCTCATCAGCTGAGGGCTCTCGGTTATCATCTTGCGCCCTTCCTCTATGGTAAAGTGACGCACGTTATACTCTATGCGGTACTCGTTGCGGCGCACCGGAGCATACACCTCGTTCACCAGCTTGGTATATACCGCTGCCGGCACCAGCTTCTTCAGTTCCGCCTCGCAGGCATCCTTGTCGTCGCCGCAGCCATCTATCAGCTGCAGAATCTCCTGCTGCTGCTCCAGCTCCGTATGGCGTTCCACCTCCTTGCGCAGTGCGTCCCAGTCCTCGCCCTTCCACGCTACATGGTACAGCGAGCGGTCTATTCCGTCCAGATCGCGGCGCACATAGTCGGTAAACGCCTGCGCACGCCGTTTCGACAAGTCCATGTTGTATTTCATCGTACCCTCGGGCGACGCATAACCCGTTACGTAAATGCCTGTAATCGTGAGGTCGTGATTGTCGCGCACCACCTGAAACGACTCCTTCACCTTCGCCAGTTCCGCGCGGTTCTGCTTGTAAGCCGCATCGATGCGGTCGCTGTTCTGGCGGAATTCCAGCCGGGCCACCCTCGTTTCCGAGCGGCGTTTCACCTCTTCTTCCTTCGGCTCGATGAACGGAGCCACGTACACCGGATTCATGGCAGGGAATATAGTGCCTCCGTAAGCCGTTTCGCTACCCTCTTCACACTGTGCACAACCCGTGACGTACGCTCGCAGCTCCACGCTTCCGTCTATCATCCACCGCTTGAAAGGCACCGATGCCTCGTACGAAACCGTCTGTTCCGAACCGTTGTCGCGGCGCACCACCAGCAGCGCGTCCTCGTTGAATTCTTCCCCGTACAAGGCACGAGCACGCTGCTGTACCCTGTCGCGCGTCTTTCCGTTGATGACAAACGGAGGCAACTCCTGCTCCATGCTGCCGTCGGCTGCCACGATGACCGGTACCACCCGCAGCGAATGCTGTCGGTTCATCTTCAGGTTGTCCAGCCCGATTTCCATTTTCACGTTCGCCTTGCGGTCCGCCGTTTTCGTCACCTGCGGTCCGTCGATGTTCACCGCCTCCAGATAAGGCACCTGAGCCCCTGCCGAAACAGCGGCAAACAACATTGCTGCAGAAAAGATATATTTCTTCATCGTACGTTCCTCCATCATTTAATTATGTAAATCAACGATACCGCCGCCTTGGTCAGCCCGAAGTAATCCTTTGTGTCGGAGCCTCTCCACTCGCCGCAGTGCGGACAGTCGTACATATCATAGTCGGCACGGATCCATCCCGCCCCGATTTCCAGTCCCAGGTTCCAGCGGTTTCCCAGCACGAACTGATAGCCGTAGCCCAGTCCCACGCCGTACATGTTTCCCTGATACCGGTAATCCTTGAACGAAGGAAAAATCTTCAGGTCCATATCTGCCACGTTAAAACCTCCGCCCAGTGCATGAAGAGCAAGAAAATGTCCGTTGAAGGCTTCACAGAACCAGTACCGCGCTTCCGGTTGTACCAGCCAGTGCTTCATCTTCCGGTCATCACCTAAATTAAAGGGATTATAGTTTCCCGAAACATCAATGCTCCATTTGGGAGCTACCCGAAACTCAGCCCCCACATTCAGCGTTGTGGTTACATCATAAAGAAGGTTTGTCTTGACCGCTATTTTCTGGGCTGAAACGGACATACCTGCTATCAGAAAGGTTATTAATGCAAACAGTTTTCTCATAGTCCTTTGCTCTTAAGTTTTTACGTAGTGCAAAGTTATCAAATGCTAAAATACTGTCAACAAAAATTAATTTCCAATCTGTCGTATGAAAAGGAGGAAAACAGTAGAAAAGATTACTAAAAAATCATAACAACCGTATTTACAATAGATTACAAGAACAAGAAATGGACAATATAAGAAGAAAATTCTACGTTCTATTTTTACATTTTATTACGAAATAGATTAGGACTCATACCATATTTATCCTTAAACAAACGATAAAAAGTAGACAAATTAGGAATGGCACTTTGTTCAGCTATTTTACTAATAGGCCATTCGGGATTCTCGTGAAACAGCTCGATGGCATATTCCAGCCTCAGGCTGTTCAGGTAAGCAGCCAGATTGGTGTTGCCGAACTCTTTCAGCACACCGGCAAAACGGTTCTTGTCCACTCCCATGATACGCGCATACTGGTCGCGCCCCAGACTGTAGTCGAGGTAAAGTTTCTCCTGACGCACCTTCTTGTCGAAAAGGGCAAACAATTCCTCGTTCGAAAAGCGCGAAAACGCCCCCTTTCTGGGTACTTCCGGCACTGCCTGCTCCACTACCTCTTCCGCAGCCTTTTCCTCCTGTTTGCCGGTATCGGCTGTTTTCCTTCCGGCATATTGTCCCTTTTTCAGCAGATACTGGTGCAGCACCTTCAGCTTCTCCAACTCCACAATCCGAATGCGCATCTTTCCACCTTTCCGCATGAAGCCCCCCAGCGCCAGCAGCGACAGCAGCAATAGACCCGTCAGCACACCGAGCCAGATAGTCTGTACGCGCAACTTCTCCTCCGTTTCCTCCAGTTCCTCCCGGGCAGCCAGCGCATTAAACAGGTCAGTGTTCTCCAGCAGATAGTTGCGCTCGTTATTCAGCCGTATAGCCTGCTGGATAGACATCCTGCGCTTTGCCACCGCATAAGCCTTCCGGTAGTCGCCTACCGCCTCGTAAGCTACACACGCCTGCTGCAGGAGCCGCTCATACGAAATGTTGAGCGTATCACGCCGGTCCATCTCCCTGACGTATGCCTGTGCGTTCACGATAACCTGATCGTAATTCTTCATGGTAAGCAGGTAGTCGTTTATCTCCAGACGTCCCACAAGGGTTTTCGAGAAATGGGTACCAAGAAACAACTCGTAATACTTCTCATCCTCGAATTCCTTCCCCAGCATATGGGCAAGAAAAGCCACCTTGCTGTACAGATAGCCCGACTGGTTGTCGCGCCTCAGTTCCGGCAGGCGGGAAAGCAGCTTGCTCCGTTCCAGTCCTATCTGCCATGCCTCAGCATACTTCCGGTCGCTGATGTAGTACATCATCAGGAAACCATACGTATGCGACAGGTAGTAAATCTCGGTTTCCGATTTTCCTCCTTCCAGCAGCTTCTCCGCACGGAATGCACATTCGTATGCCTTCTTGCTCAGGCTCAGCCTGCGGTACAGATAGCCTTCGGACAACAGCATGCCGGCAAGCATGACATGATCCGAAATCGAAGTAGCATACTCCTTGCCCTTGCGGATGTAACGGGTAGCCTTGTCCAGCGAAAACGCAAAGACCGACGCCTCCGCCAGTATCATAGATATCCGACGGTACAGCACGGTGTCCGATTTTATTTCTACCGAATGATAGGCTTTCTCGGCACTGTCCAGCGCCCTTCCAAACATCGACAGACGGAAATAAGCGCACGAACGGATATACTCCAACTGATACGACGGGTATTGTGCCTTCTGCTGTAGGCTGTCAATCTGCCTCAAGGCTACTTGCGGAAACAAGTAAGCCTGTTCCCGAAGATCAGTCAGCCTTGAAGCAGAATATCCAGCCGCAACAACAAAAGACAATATGATAAAGAGGAAATATCTCATTTTTTATCGTATTTTTACAATTTTATTCTAACAAAATCGGTGCTGTAAAATTATTTACACCTCAAAACTACAAAATAAATTAATAAAGGCTCTTTCTTCAAAAATAAAATTATTGTAGTGTAAGTAAAATTGTCTTAATACCAATAATCGAGATTGACCTCTTTTTCTTACGGTTCTCCCAGCCCCCTTACGATCACCTCCACTTCCGGCTTCAGGAAAAACTTGCGATGCTTGTCGTGTCCCAGTGCCGCCAGACCCTCGCGGATGGAAGGACAGCGGTACATCCACCGGTACAAGTTGCGCCGTGCCGTCTCCGGCGAACGGTTCGGAAAATACAGGCAAGCCAGCTCTGCCTTGCCGTAGATACGCAGACGGAATGTTCCGTCGGATTCATCTTTTTTCATCGTACACCTCACTTTTTACGTCGTACCACCTTCTTGTGCGGAGCCACCCGCTCGAAGGCCAAATCGTCCATCATCTCCTTCAGTACGGTGCCCGGACGAAAATGCACCCATACCTTGCCCAGCATCGACGGACGGAAGTCGGCCTCGCACTTCACGCCCTCGCTCTTCACCCCCACCTGCAGCGAACCGATGTCGCCCAGACGAATAATCTCCCCGTTGCACAGCCCGTTGCCTATCTCCTCCTCCAGCGCCGTGAGCACCGCCAGCGTGTCCGCCTTGGTCACCGTGCAACGCTCCTGAATGCGCACCGCCATGTCGGCCAGCGACACCACCCCGCGCGCCTGAGCCCGGGCGTAGTACGTCACCCCCGCCGAAAGGTCCCGCGGATCAACGCGCGGCACCACCGAATATGTCACCGATCTTTCCTTCATTGCCTTTCTCCTTATACGATTTTCCCGGTACAGCCACATGCACGCCCTCGAACTCGCCGATTTTCGTCATGCTGGGATTGTACCCGTAATACACTTTCCCCGTCGCCCCGTTACGATGCTTGGCGAGGGTAGCGATCCCCATTCCCTTGGTCGAGCAGCCCGTGTCGGGATCCACCCGGATGTGATACCGCTCCGGACGGTGCAGCAGAATCACCAGATCGGCATCCTGTTCTATCGCCCCGCTCTCGCGCAAGTGACGCAGTTCCGGACTCCCCGCCCGATCCTCCGCCTGACGGTTGAGCTGGCTCGACACGATGACCGGACAGCCCAGCGATCGTGCCAGCCCCTTCAGCTTGCGACTGCACTCCGCCACCTCCTGCTCGCGCGTACGTCCCGGGTTCACCGTGGCAAGCAGTTGCAGATAGTCCACGATGAGCAGCCCCAGCTCCCCTTTCGCCCGCAGCGACTTGGCGATGACACACAACTGATCGACGTTGATATACGGCGTATCGTCCACATGCACCGGCAGCGCACTCATCCGTTCCGCCGTGCGATGCACATCCTCCACCTCCTCCGCCGTGAGCTTCCCCTGCCGGATACGCAGCGGGTCGGCACGGCTCTCCGCCAGCACCATGCGCTCGCCCAGCTCCGAAGCCGTCATCTCCAGCGTGAAGAACACCACCGGCACCCCCGCCATCGCCGCCTGACGCGCAAAGAACAAGTCGAGTGCCGTCTTTCCGTCCGCCGGACGCGCCGCCGTGAAAATCAGGTTGCCCGGCTGCCATCCCCCCGTCATCTCGTTCAGGCGCTGCAAGCCCGTAGGCACCCCCGTGAGTCCGTTCACCGACAGCTCCTGCCGCCGGTCCACCAGCGCCACCGTGTCCTCCATCACCTCCGGCATGGGGTGCAGGTGATTCTCCAGCGGCGAATCGTCGAGCAACGCCCCCAGTTCCCGCTGCGTGCCGATCAGCACATCGTACACGTCGCACGTCATGTCGTTTGCCGCCGCCAGCTCCCGCGTCAGCACCTCCACCAGTCGCCTGCGCAGGAAGTACTGGAACAAGATGGTGCAGTGATACTCCAGGTGCGCCGACGTAGCCACCTCGCCCGCCAGCTTCGCCACTGCAAACGGACCGCCCGCCTCGTCCAGTCGTCCCGAAGCACGTAGTTCCTCGCACACCGTAAGCATGTCCACCGCCGCTCCCCGCGCATACAGTGCGCTGATCGCCTCGAACACCGCCCGGTGCGCCGTAATGTAAAACATCTCCGCCCGCAGGCTCTTCAGTGCCGTCGACTGTGCCGTCCGCTCCAGCAGACAGGCTCCTAAAACGGCTCTTTCTATTTCTTCTGCGTAAATCATTCCCCCTGTAATCTTTAAAAATAATTTTACTGTTGTTTTTCTAATTTTTGAAGTAGTATCTTCTGAAAATCAAGTAGATGCTTATTCTCACGCTGTATCGCTTGAAAATCAAACCGATACATTAGTGTTCGGGGTTTGCCGGAATCTGATTTTCCTCTCATGCTGTCCCACCTCACGTTACATCATCCTCCGCTGTTTCTCCTGAAACTCAACCTCACATCGTTCATTTCCGCGCTGCATCATCCTCACGCCGCATCGCCTGAAAATCAACCTGATACATCACCGTTTCGCTTTATCCGGAGAAGCACCGCCGGCAGAACGAGCATCCCGCTTTTCGGAGAACCTCTTCAAACAGAACTCCCACAAAGAACATTGCTGCTGATTGCACGCTTCGGCTTTTCCGTGATGCTCATTCTCACGCTGTTCATCTTCATGCCGTTCCACTTCACGCCGCTCATCTTCATGCTGTTCCATCGCAAGCCGTTCATTTCCACGCAGCTCATCTTCACATTGCACCGCCTCACGCTGTTCATCTTCATGCTGCTCATTCTCACACCGCTCCGCTTCAAGCAACATCGCCGGTAATTGCTCCGTCCGTTTTCGTCCTACCCTGCGCCGCAACACAGAAACCAGTTTTCCATAGCCTTTCCGAATCCTCGGAAAACAAATCTTTTTCATAGTCAGATCATCCAATTCTTACATCCGGTACCCCTCAATTGATCACGAAACTCTTCATCAGCAGATAGTTGAGCGCCGACCTTGCCCGGTCGATGGACGGCAGCAGACAGAGATACATCTCCATGTTGCCGATAGCCTCCTCCCGCTCGGCCAGCGTCAGCTTGCCCCACGCCTTGCGCGCCGCCTCGATGTCGAGTGCGGGCTGCTGCGTCAGTGCGTGGTACTGCTCCCAGAACACATCGAACGACTCGTCGGTCCGGCTCTTGGGACGCTCGCCCGACTTGCGGCTCACCTTCAGGTGGCACAGTTCCTCGTAATACAGCAGCTTCAGCTTCGAGCCGTGGGCGGTACGCGCCGTGCTTACCACCCCTTCCAGCCTCAATCGGGCAAGAAAACGTATCACCTTCCTCTTGCTCCATCCGAAACGCATACTCAACTCGCGCACCGAATACACCATTTCCCCCCTTTTCAGCTCCCCCGGTCCTTCCCCCTGATCGCTGAAGCATGCTTTCATGAGCAAATACACGTAGGCTTCCGCCTCTGTATGCATCCTGCCATACATTTCGTCGAACATCGTGTTCAACAGGCGCCTAGAGAGCGCCATAAATCCTTGTTTCCCAGGGATTTTTAAATCTACACAACCCATATTCTTCACTTTTTTAATAGGTTAGGAAATGCGTAAACCCGGAAAGCGGAGCACCGATGGCACCACTAGTGTCACCATAAGTGTCACACTTACCGCACTGGTTTACAAATACTTATTCTCGAAAGCGGAACACGGGTGTCACCATCAGTGGCACCACCCTTTCCTTTTTATATTATAAACAAAGATATAATCAAAGGAAGTTTTCCGTTCCGAAAAACATTCCTCACGCCGAAGCTTGATTTCGCAGCTCGATTTTGACCGCCCCGCGTGTTCCGCCGACCCGAAGAGCCGGAACAGAACCACGGAAACGGAACCAATCGGAGGCGTGAGAAAATCTGTCCAACCGAAGCTTGATTTCGCAGCTCGATTTCACAACCCCGATTTCGCACCCTCGATTTCAACCGCCTCGAGTGTTCCGCCGACCCGAAGAGCCGGAACAGAACCACGGAAACGGAACAAACCGAAGGCGAAGGACGCTCTGCCTGCCGAAGCCCGATTTCACAACCCCGATTTCACAACCTCGATTTCAACCGCCTCGCGTGTTCCGCCGACCTGAAGAGCCGGAACAGAACCACGGAAACGGAATAAACCGGAGGCGAAGGACGCTCTGCCTGCCGAAGCCCGATTTCACAACCTCGATTTCGACCGCCCCGAGTGTTCCGCCGACCTGAAGAGCCGGAACAGAACCCCGGAAACGGAACAAACCGGAGACGAAGGAAAGTTTTCCAGTCCGGAGAACACGCCAATTCAAAGATTATTCTATCTTTGCCCCCGAAGACTTCAAAACCCGATTCCAGACATCGCCGTCCGGTTCGTCAGAAAGTCCGCTTTTAAGCCCCCTCCGGCACCGTTACTGCCAGGTAAACCCGCCGACAGAAAGGCTTAACAACACGCACGGCAACATCTGCAATCAAGTTACTTCAGTCGATGAATTTCGGTGTTTCTCCGCTTTCTGTGCGTAAAAATACGCACTGAGAGTGTATTAACCTCTGCCATAAACGGCAGAGAAATAGCAAAACCAAACATTATGAAGAATTATGGTGAGATTCATGCACGTACTCTATCGTTCGTGTGAAGTAACGGAAAAACAAAAGAGATTTTTGTTGATAACCCTCAAGCGTTTCCTCGACCGGCAATACCGTTCGGCACGCGTGTCGAAAAGTGAGATTCAGCGCATTACGGGCACAGGTACCCATACCTGTTCCGACAGTCGCAACTACCAGATCAGTACCCTGTATACGTTCTTCCGCGCGATAGAACAGATACACCGGATAAAATTTGAGTACCTCACGCTACTGAGAATCATCGAAAAAAGTATCAACGAAGGAACTGAGCTCGTCATCCACGAGGTAAAGCCTGGAGAAGAAATTCCAGAAGGGAGCCAGAAGCTGCTTAGGCGTCAGACCGAAAAAAAGTGCAGATACTAAAGCGAAGCGTCCCTGATTTTTGAGGAAAACATGCATCGGTCGCTACGGCACACCTGCCGCAGTGCTGCTTGTTGCATCCCGCAAACGGGGAAATTTCTCCCCGAACGCATCTCTTTTTGTGCGTTTTTTGTACAAAATACACGCATGTTTTGTACAAATTTTTAAAAATTCTCCCGACGACCTTCCCACCGGATGCACTCGTCGGGAGAATTATTTTTCCCGACGTGCCTTTGTATAGGAGGTATGCTCCCACAGCCGCATAGGAAGTCGTTCTTCGCCGCAAAGATAGTAAATTATCCATAATAAAAATTCTTTTTTCGCATTTTAACTCTCCTTTTGACATCCATTTTCCCAGAGCTGAAAGTAAACAGGGTACTTACATTAGCATAGTGCCTTTACGAGGGCATACCTCCTATACAGAAGTACGACGTGCGGGATCTTCCACTTATGGAGATAACAAACTGATTCATAGTGCCTTCAGACGCTAGGAAGGAGAGAAAAGTACACTCGTTTTTCAACAAAATCAAACCAGGAAACCAACAGGGAAAAAATCATTCAGAAAATAAAATAAATCATAGAACAAAGTTATTAATTGTAATTTTTTTTCAATCACCGATTGTTTAAAAAATTTAAGATTATGAAAAAAGAACAGGTATGGCTTCCCCTGCAGACCGTCTACAACAAGGAACTGCTGGTAGGCGACTATCTCAAGGAGCAGGGCATAGAGTATTATATCCCTATGACATACGAACTTCGCGACATGGAGGACAGCGATGAATGCTGCCGTGTACTCGTACCTGCCATTCATAACCTGCTTTTCGTACGGCACTCCTACGACAACGACTGGTGTAGGAAGTTTGCGGTACAGGCACCTCTTCCCTTGTATTTTATGAAAAAGGAGCGCAACGGAACCGACTTCTGTACGGTGAGCGAGCAGGACATGCAGAACTTCATGCGTGCCACCGACCCCGAGATTCAGGGCACCCGCTTCATCGACTCGGAAAAGCTCCGGGGCAAACGCAGCGTCCCCGTCCGGGTAGTACGCCGCGGTCCGCTATATGGCGTCACGGGCAAGTTCCTCCGCTACGGAGGGCGCCACTACATCGCCATCGAAATGCCACACAGCACCGCCTTGCTGAAAGTCAGCTTCACATGGTGCGAAATCGTTGTCGACCAATGAAATACATCTCCTCCACCATTATCGAGTTCGAGCGTCCCGATATCGAACACGTGCCGGCAGAACTGCTGCGCCGTCAAGGTACCCTGCTGCGGGCATTCTACTACGAGCACTACGACTCGTTCGTGCGCGGAGGAAAATACATCGTACAGTACATTTATTATACGGTAAAGAAAATGCGCAACCTTACCCGTCTGCAACTCGACAAGCAGTACAGCTCCCTGAGCCAGCAGGCGGAAAGCCTCGCCCCTGCCGAGTCCGCCGTCCGTTCCGACGACCGCGACGTGGTGGCATACGCCTACGGCACTCCCGCCGACGACTCTCGCCTGTCCGATTGGCTGACGGCTCATCATCTGCCCCAGCCGCTGGCACGCTTTGCCGACACGCCGGACACCGACGCAGGCAAACGGCTGGACGAGCTGAAGAAGGCTGCTTTCTACGCCTTCCGCAAGAACGCTCTGCTGGTGGTGGAAAGCATGGACGGACTGATTGCTAACCCGCTGTTCTATACCGTTCTCGACGAATACCAGACGCCCGTATGCAGCCCCGACTTCCCGTGGCTCAGCCGCAAGAACCTGAAGCTCATGCAGGCGATGGCATTGTATCAAACCCAGAAATAACCACAATAAACTAAATATGAAGATAAAAGCGTTATCACTTCTTATTTTTATGGCATGCTCGCCCCTGCTCATGGCGCAGTCGGGCATGACCGACCAGCAAGTGCTGGAGTATGCCAAAGACGGAGTTAAACAAGGTAAGGACCAGCGTACCATCGCAACCGAACTGGCACGCCGCGGCGTAACCCGCGAACAGGCAGAACGTGTGAAAAAGCTGTACGAACAGCAGACCAACACCACATCCGGCGATTTAACCGGTACCGCCAAAGCCGAAGCACGCCTGCGCGAGCAGACACAAGAAGACAACTCCACGATGCTCGACGAAAAGCCACAGGCACAGGAAGTGGCACAGCAGGACGCCGTATTCGGACGCAACATCTTCAACACCCGTAACTTAACGTTCGAACCGAACGTCAACATAGCCACCCCGCCCAACTACCGTCTCGGTCCGGGCGATGAAGTGGTAATCGACATCTGGGGAGCCAGTCAGAATACCATCCGCCAGCAGATCTCGCCCGACGGCACCATCAACCTGGAGCAGCTGGGTCCCGTCTTCCTGAGCGGCATGACCGTAGACCGCGCACAGCAGTACCTCACCGACGAGCTCCGCAAGATCTATTCCGACCAGAGCAACCAAATCCGCGTTACGCTGGGCAACACCCGCACCATCCAGATCAACGTGATGGGTGAAGTGGTACAGCCGGGCACCTACGCCCTGTCCGCCTTCTCCACCGTGTTCCATGCCCTCTACCGTGCAGGCGGCGTGAGCAACATCGGTAGCCTCCGCAACGTGAAGGTATCGCGCGGCGGACAGACCGTAGCTACGGTAGACGTCTACCAGTTCATCATGCAAGGCAAGACCCGCGACGACATCCGTCTGGAAGAAGGCGACGTGATCATCGTCCCCGCCTACGACGCACTGGTACAGATTACCGGCAACGTGAAGCGCCCCATGCGCTACGAAATGAAGAAGGACGAAACTCTCTCCACCCTGCTGAAATACGCCGGAGGATTCACCAGCGACGCCTATACCAAGAGCCTGCGCATCGTGCGCCAGAACGGTAAGGAATATCAGGTAAACACCGTGGATGACACCGACTACAGCGTATGCCAGCTGCACGATGGCGACGTAATCACCGCCGAAGCCATTCTGGACCGCTTCACCAACAAGCTGGAAGTGCGCGGCGCCGTATACCGTCCGGGCATCTACGAGCTGGGCGGCAAGCTGAACACCGTACGCGAACTGGTAGAGAAAGCCGACGGACTGATGGCCGACGCCTTTACGGGCCGTGCCGTACTGTACCGCGAACGTGAAAACAAGACCCGCGAAGTGAAGCAGATAGACATCCGCGCCATCATGGACGGCACCCAGCCCGACATCCCCCTGCAGAAGAACGACGTACTCTACATCCCCAGCATCCACGACCTGGAAGACCTGGGTAACGTACAGATATACGGCGAAGTAGCTCATCCGGGCGACTATCCGTATGCCGACAACATGACACTGGAAGACCTCGTCATCACCGCAGGCGGTCTGCGTGAATCGGCCTCCGTGGTACGTGTCGACGTGGCACGCCGCATAAAAGATCCGAAGAGCACCGAAAGCTCGGCTACCATCGGACAGACCTTCTCCTTCGGCCTGAAGGACGGCTTCGTGGTAGACGGCGAACCGGGCTTCACCCTCCAGCCCTACGACCAGGTATTCGTACGCCGCAGTCCGGGTTACAGCGCCCAGCAGAACGTAACCGTAAGCGGTGAAGTACTCTACGGCGGAACCTACGCCCTGACCACCAAGAGCGAGCGCATCAGCAGCATCATCGCCAAGGCAGGAGGTGCCACTCCGTTTGCCTACATAAAGGGCGCCAAGCTGACCCGCTTAGCAAATGAGGAAGAAATCAAGCGCATGCAGGACGTAGTGAACCTGCTCCGCCGTCAGGTAGGCGACGCCATGATGGACTCACTGGGAATCAACGTACAAAACACCTTCACGGTAGGAATCGACCTGGAAGCCGCCCTGGCCAATCCGGGCAGCGATGCCGACATCGTATTGCGTGAAGGTGACGTGATCACCGTGCCGGAATACAACAACACCGTGAAGATAGACGGTGCCGTGATGATGCCGAACACCGTATCGTACAAGGAAGGCGAAAGCGTGAAATACTACATCAGTCAGGCCGGCGGTTACGGTCAGAACGCCAAGAAGAGCAAGAAGTTCATCATCTACATGAACGGCCAGATAGCCGAAGTGAAAGGCAGCGGCAAGAGCCAGATCGAACCGGGCTGCGAGATCATCGTGCCCAGCAAGCGCAAGAAGCAGATTAATATTGGCAATGTAATTGGACTGGCAAGCTCCATCACTTCACTCGGCACCATGGCAGCAGCCATCGCCGCACTGGTTAAATAAACGGATTATCATACAGCCACAGAAAGCACGGCAAGGAACCTCTTACCAACTTTTCTCACCGACCAAGTCGTGCTGACTGTAGCCCTTTCTTCACAGATTTATATATGACTGAAAACAAGAACTATCAACAACCGGACGTACAGGAGCCGGAAAACGATGAACAGGAAATAGACTGGATGGAGATCTTGCGTAAGATTATCGCCATCCGCAAAACCCTCTATAAGGCAGCCGGTGTAGGCGTAGTATTGGGTATCATCATTGCCCTGAGTATCCCCAAGCAATACACCGTAACCGTTACCCTCTCTCCCGAAATGGGTGGAGATAAAGCAAGCAGCGGACTTGCCAGTTTGGCTTCTTCCTTCTTAGGAACAGCAGCAACCAGCAGTAGTCCTGATGCCCTGAATGCAACCTTGGCACCGGATATTGTGGCTTCTACTCCGTTTATTTTGGAATTATTCAATACCAAAGTACAGACTCTGAATGGAAAACTGGATACTACCCTAGTAGCCTATCTAGACGAACAGAAACAACCTTGGTGGGGATATATCAAGGCAGCTCCAGGTATAGCAATCGGAGCCATCAAGTCACTATTTTCAGAAGAACCAGATACCGTTTCTGTTTTGAATCCTTTCCAACTGACGAAAAAAGAATCTGAAAAAGTAGAAGGACTAAGAAAGGTTCTTACTGCTGATGTAGACAAAAAAACAGCCATGACAACCATTACTGTTACTTTACAAGACCCCAAAGTAACCGCCATTGTAGCCGACAGTGTCGTAGCAAAGCTCCAGCAATATATTATCGACTACCGTATCAAGAAAGCCAAGGAAGACTGTGCCTATCTGGAACAGCTCTATAAGGAACGCCAGCAGGAGTATTACGACGCACAAAGCAAATATGCTCATTACTTCGACAGCAACCGTAACATTGCCCTACAAAGTGTACGTGCTGAGCAGGAACGCCTGCAAAACGATATGAATCTTGCTTATCAGGTGTACAGTCAGGTAGCGCAGCAGCTACAAGTAGCACGTGCCAAGATACAGGAAGAAAAACCGGTATTTGCGGTGGTGGAGCCAGCTACTGTGCCTTTGCAACCATCTGGAACTAGTAGAAAGATGATTTTAGTAGGAATTGTATTTTTAGCTATTTGCTTTACGGGAGCATGGAAATTAGTAGGTAGCTCGTACTGGAATCAAATCAAAAAAAGTCTAAAATAAATTTATACATAACAAATATTTACGAAGACAACAAACTTACAATAATTTAGGACAATTAAATTCAATTCTTAAAAATAGGAAACCAAAAAGTAACTCATCTAACAAAATGTTTAATAGGTAGTCACTTTTAGTTAGAGTATAATCACAAAGCAATATTGAAAAGATTATAAATGATAAAAAAAATACAGGATCTCATATTTACAGGTAATGCACGTAGTGTCACAATAAAAAAAAATATCATAGCATCACTTGGAATTAGAGGTTGTAGCATTATTATATCATTAATGTTAGTTCCAATGACACTAGGTTATGTATCATCTGAATTATATGGTATATGGCTAACTTTATCATCAATAATGTTATGGCTTAATTTCTTTGATGTTGGATTTACCCTTGGATTGAAAAATAAATTAGCGGAAGCAATAGCTCAAAATAATTTAGAGAAAGGAAAATCTTTAGTTTCAACTACTTATTTTATGATGATACTTATTTTTATTCCCTTACTCATCATATTAGAAAGTACTATTCCCTTTATAAATTGGAGCACGTTTCTAAATGTACAGTCAATCTATAATGAAGAAATAATTAAATGCCTATATATACTAGCAGCCTGTTTCTGCATTCAAATGATACTAAATGTATTTACAGCAGTTGTTGCAGCTTTCCAACAAGTAGCTCTTTCGTCCTTATTTCCTGTTATAGGTAATTTTTTTTCATTAATTACAATTTTCTTTTTAACAAAGTACTGTCCACCATCTTTATTAGCTTTAGCAATAGCCATTTCTGTAATGCCATTATTAGTTATATTTACAGCTTCCATTATCTTTTTTAAAAGGAAATATAAAAATGTATCCCCTAATATTCATTATATAGATCGCAAATACGCTAAAGAATTATTTACTCTTGGATATAAATTTTTCCTTATTCAGATACAAGGAGTTGTTCTATATCAATGTACTAATATCCTTATTTCTAGGTTATCAGGGCCTGAATATGTTACAGCCTATAATATTGCATATAAATATTTAAATATAGCTTTAATGGTATATAGTATTGTATTAACTCCATTATGGCCTGCATTTACAGACGCTTATACTAGGAAAGATTTTATATGGATGAAGTCAATCTATAAAAAAATGACTCGATTCTATATATTTTCAGCATGTATTGTCATTTTAATGATAGCTAGCTCTAATATTATTTACAAATTATGGATTGGTGATAGGGCAGAAGTTCCATTTTCAATGACATTAGCTCTTGGAATATTTATACTAATAAATTCATGGGATGCTCTACAAGTAAATCTCATAAATGGCATTGGAACAATAAAACTCCAAACTTACGTAACTTTAATTGGTCTTATTTTTCATATCCCATTATCTCTATTTATAGGTAAATATATTGGAGCTATTGGAGTAGTTATATCTATGACTATAATAATATGCATCTATTCCATATTTTTCACAATTCAAATCAAACAAATCTTAACACAAAAAGCAAAAGGGATATGGATAAAATAACAAAATTGCTTATTAAAGCAGTCAACCATTTATTATATAAATCTAATTTACTAAATAATTATATAAAACTAAAATCATTAGAGCAAAGACTAGGAGAAAAAGGAGAAGGAGCGTATATTGGGTTTCCATCCATTATTAATAATCCATCTTCCGTATACTTACATCCATTCACAAGGTTACAAGGCCACCATAAAATATTAAATCATACTGGCAGATTTATTATGAAAAAATATTCGGGGTCATCTTTAAATTTCACAGTTGTAACGGGAAATCATACACCAACTGTTGGTATTCCCCATTATCTTCTTGCCCCTAGTCACGTCAATGATAAAGAGATGGATGTCATTGTTGAAGAAGATGTTTGGATAGGTGCCAATGTAACTCTTTTAGCAGGAGCTCATATTGGGCGCGGAGCTATTATCGGAGCTTGCTCCTTAATAAATAAATACATACCACCTTACGCTATAGTCGTTGGAATACCTGGAAGAATAATAGGAACAACATTTACAATTAATCAAATTATAGAACACGAAAAAAAACTTTATCCTATAACAGAAAGATACAGTTATGAATATCTAAGTAACCTCTTTAAAGAATATTTTGAAAATAAAAAAGCTATAGGTATGGACACTATACTTAACAAAGAAGATTATGATAATTTGCAAAATTTTATAAAGGAAACAAAATTTGTCTATCCCAATAATCCACAGTCTTTATGAAACTTATTAACAACTTGATGAAACACCTAAAAGTTTATTATTCAATATTTTTACATATTGATAAAAAAATAGGTATTTTGCTATTCTACAACTTCATAAAGCTTCGTCTTTCAAATAACAAAAAAAAAGAGAAGTACTATACATATAAACACAATATTATCAAAAATTATTTATACAATAATTATAAATATATTTATGATAAGTATAAAAATTATGATAATGAATTTCATTCATCAAAAGACTCCAATCCCTATCCCCAAACAATTTGGATATACTGGGATGACGACAATAACCTTCCTAGCATTGTGTCACGATGCATAAAACAAGCCCAAAAGTATAATCCAGAATACAATGTAAGATTAGTTTCATATACTAATTTTACACTATACTGTGATATTCCTTCATATATCATAGAAAAATACCAAATAAAAAAGATTTCTAAAACACACTTTTCTGATATTATCAGAATATATTTATTAAAGAACTATGGAGGAATGTATATGGATGCTACAATTTTACAAACAAACTTTCTTCCTCAAAGTTATTTTTCCTATGATTTTTTTTCTATAAAAATAAATCTGAGTGATAATGCCATTATATCACAAGGACGTTGGTGCGTATTTTTTATTATTTGTAAAGCTAATAACATATGCATGAATATATTGTGGGATCTAATGACCGAGTATTGGAAAAAAGAAACAGCTATTATAGATTATTTATGGCTAGATTATTTTTTAGATATCTGTTATGAACACTTACCTCAAATAAAAAAATTAATTGACCAAATTCCTTATTCTAATAAGGATATTTTCCTTATAAATAAAAATATTAATAGCAAATTTTCCAAAGAAACTTATCTAAATACATTTAAAAGAAAGGATACCTATCTGTTCAAAATGTCTTATAAAAGTATCAATAAAGTTCCTGAATTTCTCGAAAATAAAATTCCTTCCATTAAATGGTTTATAATAAATCAAGATATTTAAAATATGAAAACAATTTCCGTCATAACTATATCATTCAATGCTTTAGCACACATCGAAAAAACAATACAATCAGTCATTACACAAAAATATAATAAATTCGAATATATTGTAGTTGATGGAAAAAGTAATGATGGCACAGTATCTATCATTAGAAAATACGATAACAGTATCGATAAATGGATAAGTGAACCAGATACTGGAATCTATAATGCAATGAATAAAGCCGTCAAACTTGCAACAGGCAAATATTGTATTTTCATGAATGCCGGAGACACTTTCCTACATGATAAAGTTTTATACGAAGTAGATAAATATCTTGAAACAGATATAGATATTATTTCTGGTAATAATATCATAACACAAAACAATAAACTAATAGCTTATTACAAAGCACCAAAAGCAATTACATTTAATCATCTATTTAATAGTTCCCTTTGCCATCAGGCAACCTTTATAAAACGTGAACTCCTAATAGAAAATCCTTATGATGAATCTCTACGGATGGTATCAGATTGGAAATTTTGGATACAAACAATAGTATTAAAAAATTCCTCATACAAAAACGTTAACATTGATATTTGCAATTTTGATGCAAGTGGAATAACATATACTCAACAAGAAAAAGGTTTCATAGAAAGAGAAAAAGTCTTCCAAGAATTAATACCTTCAAGAATAGTAAGCGATTATATATTTTTCAACAAAAAACGTTCTATAATTCATAGAATATATAAACTTATACAAAGAAAATATATGCAATATTCATATCAACTAAAGAATAAATCTAAATGTTAAGTTTAATAATATTAATAATAGCACTAATTCTATATCAGAAAAATAAAGTTTATTCTATTGTTTTATTTATTCTTCTAGCCTTCGGAGGTTCAAGAATCTTTCCATTTTTCATAGGAGGAGTAAAATGTACCGACATTTCTATAATATATATAATAATAATCACATCAATTAATCGGTTTTACAATAAGAACTATTTTAAAATAGATTCAATATCCAAAAATCTTAATCTATTAGCTTTATTTTTTATCATAAGTGGATTATTCTCAATTTTTTACTATAAGTTTTCTATTATTCAAGTCCTAATTGTATTAAGAACATATTGTTACTTCTTATCATATTATTTTATACGTACTCTCACTCCTAAGCAAATAAACAAACTACTCCATTTATTAGGACTCATAACTTTTATTTGTTGCATTGCCTACTTAATACAAATTCCATTAGGAACAAGTATATTATTTGATACAAATAATGAATATGCACAAGGAGAAGATTATGGAGGACTAACAAGATTCACCAATGTTCCCCCTTTTAACTATTTATTTTTCTTCTTAGCGTTCTTCTCATACAAAACATATGGCAGTAAATCAGCAATATGGAATAAAGTAGTCTATAGTTTAGCCATTTTATTAAGTTTCGGACGAACTGCTATAGCTTTTAGCTTTGGTATCCTTTTATTAGGAATTACTTTAACAAAAAAACAATACATTAAATGGGTTATATTATTAAGTATTATATTACTTCCAGCAATAGGAATTATATCTAAATCTTTCTCTAATAGAAATTCATCTTCCGATATAGAAATGATAATAAATGGAGATTTCAGAGACTATCAAACTGGATCTAAATCAGAAGCTAGCACTATGACTTATAGAGTAGCCTGGATATACGAAAGATTCGACTACCTAATGTCACAACCATTTGTAGAACAATGTTTTGGCTTAGGCTACATTTCTGACGAAGATAAAAATATTAATAAGTATTACAAATTTCAAATCTGTGGTTATCAAGGCGAAGATGATTTTCAAATTCTATATTCATTCGATATAGCATGGGGAAATTTTGTAACGAGATTTGGAATTATAGGTACTATTATCATGTTATCAATATGGATAAAATTTTTATTCTTCTTTTGGAAGCATAAAAATAACGACATAGCCTTTGGCTCTTTTTTATATATAATCTATCTATTCTGTAATTCAATTGCCTCACAAAGTATATCGGAAACAGTAAATATGATTCCTATTTTTATTCTATATATTATCGTAAAGAATCAAATAAAAAATAATTTTCATGAAGATCAGTCTAATAACATTATTTACTCCCACTCCTGAAAATGTAAAGGGACCTTCGGCACTTATTTATTATCTTATAAAATATCGCCCTTCTTATATTAATATAAACATTTATACATATAACTGGAATAATATCCCTGAAGTAAAACTTCTTCAAATAAGTAATGATCTTCAATGTAATATAAGCCAAATATCCCCTTCTTGTTTTTTAAAATACATATATAAATTAAGACTTACAAAAATCAGATTATTTCTAAAATACCCATTACTCAGTTATGCATGTATAACTAATAGTATTAAAAGAATTTTAAAATCAAATTCCTCAGACTTGATTTGGATTTACCCAGATTCCTTATTTAGAATAATAAAACATAACCCAGAATACAAATATATAATTACTGGTCCTGATTGTCCATCACTTCCATACTTCAGAATGTTGAATGATCCTTATATATATCAAAATTCCATTCGTATCTACGGTAACACAAAACTTCTTATAAATAATTTACGTCTTGAAAAAGAAAATTGCGAAAAAAATTGTCTATATCATGTAGTAGGTATGGAAGATTGGAAACATATAAAACAAACAGCCCCATCCAAAAATGTTTTCTTTTTACTTCATCCCCATTACGAATTACATCAGAACCCTATTATAGACTTTAAAAAAGCAAAACTCCAACTACTTATTGCAGGAAATAATGATTTTTATATGGCATCAGGAATCAAAGAACTGATTCCAATTATTTGTGCAATGAATAAAAACCTAAAAGAAAAATACGAATTTACTTTTCTAGGAAAAGGATGGGAAAATATATGCAAAGAATTAAGCGATAATCAAATAACCTGCCATGTAAAAACATGGGTAGAAAATTATATCGAAGAAATAAGTCAATATGATATACAACTAACTCCTATTACAATAGGAACAGGTACTAAAGGAAAAGTTTTAGATGCTATAGGAAACGGTGTTCTTACTATAGGAACAAAAATGGCTTTAGAAAATATAGCAGTCAGACACATGGATTCATGCATATGCTATAATACCCCATTAGAAATACCAACTATTCTACAATCTATTCAAGAAAATAAAGCTTTATATCAAAAAATAGCTCAAAAAGGAATGGAACAAGTAAGAATCTACCATTCTCCCCAAAGAGCAGCTAATCGCTTTTATCAAATAATAAAACAATTCTATAATATAAATTAAAATGAAGTCTATAGTTTTCATAGTTCCTTATTTTGGAAAATTTCCATCTTATTTCCAAATTTGGTTAAATTCATGCAAATGTAACCCAACCATCAATTGGATTATATTTACAGATATTGAAACTCCTTACAGTTATCCCGATAATGTAAAAGTTATAAATATCACATTTGAGAAATTAAGGAACTACATTCAATCTAAATATGACTTTCCTATTGATCTACATGTACCATACAAACTTTGTGATTATAAACCAGCCTACGGCGAAATTTTTCAAGAATACATTTCAGAATATGATTATTGGGGCCATTGCGATGTTGACTTAATTTGGGGAAATATTCGACACTTTATAACAGAACAACTATTATCCCAAAAATATGATAAACTCTTTAATTTCGGTCATTGTATACTATACCATAATACAAAAGAAAATAATCAAACTTATCGGAGCACTATAGCTAATATACCTAATTATCAAAAAGTTTTTAGTTCTCCTTTCAACTTTTATTTTGATGAAACTCATGGAGTTATGCCTCTATTTATTAAATTAAATAAAAAAATATGTAATTCGATATTCTGCTACGATGTAAAAATTAGGCAATACAGTTTTCGTCCTGCTCCTTCCATGTTTCCATCTTATCAACATTTAAAAAATAAAAATGGCATCTTTAAAAAGGACAAAAATAGTCTGTTTTTTATTTACATAAGCAATGGACAAATCCAAAAGGAAGAATTTATGTATGTACATTTTCAAAAAAGAAAAATGTATAATTCACAAGAAATTAATAATAAACAAGAATATTATATTATTCCCAATAAATTTATTTCAAACTTCACTCTCTCCAAGCATGAAATATTGAAATCACAACCCAAAATTTGGAATTTATATTGGGATTTAATAAAAGCTGAATGGAAACAAAAAATAGATATTCTTTTAAATCGCCCACGAGTGCAAATGTATTATAAAGGTAGGTTTGAAAAAGTAATAGATGTATTACTTTTCAGAAAGTAAAATTTCTATATTTAATTTTTCAACATATAAAAAAGCATACTCGTAAGCATCCAATTTTGACGTATTGCTCCAAAGAATAAAAAATATGACCTTCGCTGCTGTAACAAAAATATTAAAAGTATGTACAGCAGCAGTGATTTTGAAAGGCTGTTC
>OBVU01000193.1_pt1 | contig 57685 bp, 61 predicted proteins | sample 1495171 | NCBI WGS metagenome assembly OBVU01 (sample SAMEA2580028, study PRJEB22360) | human gut metagenome | biome: human gut; feature: human-associated habitat; material: faeces | place: Denmark | collected 2008/2010
GTAAGCAATACTTCACGAAGATAAAAAATTATCCCCACGAAAAATCTACTGACCCGTTGTTTTCTGGTATCTACAGACAGTTTCTTGAAAGAAAGTTGTTCCACCATATCAGATTCACCTGGATTTATCGGACAATCATTATTCGTGTCGTATTGCGGACCATATTGCATATAGTCCTGCCACATTCCTAAGTTTTTTTCGACTTCTACATAGCAAGTATTTAGGTTTCTCTTCTTATTTTTCTTTTTACCCATATGATAAGTTGAATGTATTTTACAAAAGTAATCAAAGTTTGATTAACGTTGTAACATATATTTTCGATAAATAAATCAAACAAATAACTTCCATTGTACAGATACAATGAACCTTTTCTTATTTGAATAAAATTCTGTATAGTTCATCTAATGACGAATTCTTTTTATCGGACTGTCTCTGCATTTCTACTTCTAATTTCTGTAAGTGGTCAACTCCAGATTTACCGCTATACTTGTTTCGTTTCCCTTTATCTGTCCGCGCAGTTTTCACATACAGATGGGCAAACTCTATATGGCCTTTCAAGTTGGCCGTGAGGCTTGCAAAGTTGGTAAACTCACAACCTACCACAATGCCGGAGAATACGGAAATAATCCGGGTGATGATTCTCCATTCCTTGTACAACAAGACATACAGCTCTTCTTTCTCCATCGGACTCTTGTCACATAGCTGAATCCGATAACAGCATAGCAGAAACGAATAACGTACATAGGCATTCTTGTATCGGGGAATTGGATTCTGTCTGATACATTCATGTAGTTCCTGTAATTGCTTACAGGCGGGTTGAATCAAATCGGAAATAACCACATGTCCCGAGAGTTGCAGTTGCAGAACGATGTAGCAAAACGACTTTTGCAGGCTGTCACCTTCCTGAAAGTTCCTCGAAGCATAATCCAGCAAGTCTGTGACATCCGTCGGTCTGAACATATAGTGTAGGTGTGAGCGGATGAGAGGATGGGAGAAGATGTGGTTATAGCTGGCTCCTAAAAAACTGATTGTGTAATCATCGCTGAAAGCCACCTTTCTAAGATGAAGCAATGTGCCCCATATCATTCTTTTATGAGTTTCCTCATTGGCACAAGCCATTGAAGACAGAAAGTTGTCCACTGCCCAGGTTCCGGCCTGCAAACTTTCTTCCAGCCTGTTTTCATAAAAAGAGGCATTGTATATCGCAATGCCCTTTGACTGTATAAATTCTGATGCCATATCGCATAAATGTATTAGAACTCAAAGGTATAGAGTATTCATGAGATTACATCATCCATTTGCATTTTTAACGGCACGTATTATGATTTTTATCGCTTCTCCATAACCAGTTCAGGATTGCTCATAATTGACTTACTACTTTCATCACTTCACGCACATACCTCGGATCTTCTGCATAGCCAATCTTATGCAACCATAACAAATAACTGCCGCCCGTGTATTTGTATTGGACCTTGGTATAGTAGGCCCGGACACTTTCCGTCCAATGGTTGAACTCATAGTATTTCCCGGTTTTGGGATTCGTCAGTCCAAACAGGTTGTGCCGGTTCCGACAGAGCGGTGAACGGAACCAGCCCGTTTCCAGTATGGCTTGTGCCAGTACTATTTTCGGATGCCGGATGCCATTGCGGATGATTTCCTGATAGAGATTGGGAATAGTGAGCGCAGGAAGTTCTTTTCGTTCAGAAACCTCAGTTTTTTCAGTTCCCTTATCAGACGCTTTTTCGTGGGACACCCTTGCGTAAACTTTTCGGGCATATAGCTCCGAAAGCGGTTTCACAGGCACCTCTAGGGCAAGTGAGTCCTTTTCTGCCTTTTTGCAAGACTTATAAGCGCCCAAACTCCTCTGTAGGGTATCAGGAGCCACTTTTTGTTGCTTTTCAGGACGTATTCCCTTCTCTTTGGTAATCGTATAGAACTGTGCCGATGCTGAAGCGGAACCAAGAATCAACAGCACGGCGGTCAGAATGATGTTGTGCATTTCTTTTCAATGATAGGGTTGACAATACTTTTGCGGGTGTTCAAGGCGGTTCCGACCGCAAATATATCGTTTTACTTAAACAATACGAAAATGCACAACATCAATCATTCTGAAAGGCTGCCCTACGAGAAGTTGGCGGCATTAGGCATTGACCGGGAAAAGGCCGACAGTCTCCCTCAGGAAGTGAGGGAGAAACTGGCATCCGGAGAGGTCACCCCGCTCATGCAGGTGTCCATCAGTGCCCGGAACGGAGATCTGATCACGCTTCCCCTCAAACTTCAGCTGGCCACCGACCAGCAAGGTAATCCGGCGCTCATGGCTTATCCCGTCCGTGCCGTACTGGAAAAGGAACGCAACCAGGTGTTGCGCCTCACGGAACAGGAAGCCGAAAGGCTCAAGAAGGGTGAGGTCATCCAGAAAGCCGTGGAAGTAAACGGAGAAAAGACCCAGCAGTATCTGCAACTCGATCCCGAAACCAAATCCGTCATCCATCGCCGGGTCACGGATGTTCAGCTGGAACAGAAACTCAAGGATATGGAGAAAGTCAACGACATCGAACTGGGCATGCAGCAGAAGCAGCAGGTACGCGAGGGAAAACCCATTGAGCTGAATGTAGGCGGTGAGAAAGTGTCGGTCGGTGTGGACTTGAAAGAGCCCCAAGGCTTCAAGGTCATCCAGGGCGACATGAAAGAGTGGGAACGACAGCAGAAACTCCGCTATGACGAGCAGCATCCCGAGTTCCTGGGACTGGTGATGACGGACAAGAACCGCTGGGAATACCAGCAGGTGGTGGACAAGCAGTCACAGGAAAGAGCCTTGAAACTCCATGCTCCGAAAGCTGAACAATCCAAAGGTCTCAAACTCTAAATCCTTTTCCCTATGGTCAAGAAGAATGCAGAGAAGGATGTCGGCTTTGTCCGGCAGTTCAACGAATTGAAGAAGAAACATCCCGATGCGGTGCTGCTTTTCCGTAAAGGAGATTTCTATGAAATGTACAAGGAAGATGCGCTCAAGGCATCGGTGATATTGGCGCTGAAGGTATCAGACAAGATTCTTCCTTTAGAGAAAGACCCCATCAAACTCCTGACCTTTCCCCGTCATGAACTGGACAGGCATCTGCCCAAGCTGATTCGCTCCGGTCAGCGGGTCGCCATCTGCGATGCGATAGACCGACCGGAACTGATGAAGAAACCCAAGGAAAAGACCGGGGAAGATTTGAAAGAAATGTACACCTCTAACAAGAATACTATGGCGAAAAAGAAGAAAGAACAGGCTGTGCAGGAAGAGCCAACCAAGACAGTCAAGACGGCTGCAGAGGAGAAACCTGCCAAGGAAAAGAAGACGGAAGCCAAAGCCGAAGTCAAGAGTGAACAACAGGCCGAGCAGAAAGCGGAAGCCAAGCAGGAACGCAAGCCACGCGAACCGCAGATGATTACCGCCAACGGCGAGAAAGTCAGTCACGGCCATGCGTTCCAGAGTACCACCAATCCGGCGGACTGGTACTTTACCGCCAAGATGGACGGCGTACAGCTGAAGCCGCAGAAGATGGACGCAGCGGATTTGGCCGCATACCAGAAGAAGGAAATGACGGTGCCCCAGCTGATGGAGAAGTATTATCCGACTAAGCTGATGCCGAAGGTATCGGAAGAAGCGTACCAAATGCCGAAGCAGTTGTCCGGTCCGGATGGAGCCATTACCATCGACAAGTTCAATGTCTATAAGGAAAAGGACGAGCAGCGACCGGATTATGGCAAGTATAAGTTCTATGTGCAGATGGGTGACACCAAAATGTCGGCAGTGGCTTCCCGTGAGGACTTGAATGCCTACTTCGACCGCGTGGTCAGTCCTACGCAACTTGTGGAGAAGAACTTCGGGGAGCGCCTGCACCTGCAGTCAGCCTACGAGAAGTACCAGCTTCCCGAAGGAGTGGACCCCAAAGGAGTCCGTGTGGCCAAAGACCACTCCGATAACAAATGGAAGGTGTCGATGGACCTGGGTGACAAGGGCAAGACCAGCAAGCATGAAATCTCCTTCGATGACGGCTACTCGCTCTTCAAAGCCAAGACCGCTACCCGCGAACAGATTGCTGCCAAGTACCTCAATACGGAAATCACGGGCATGCTTTCAGCCGTGACCAACAAGCTGGAGAAGTCGGCTTCCATAAAAATGTAACAAAATCAAGCGAACAATCAATCAAACTGAAATTCTAAAAGTAAACGAATATGACAGCTAAAAAGACACACGAGGAGTTGGTGGAACTCCTTCAAGAGGGTAAAATCGGTTTTCTCCGCTTTGTGATGGACAGTGAAAATGCAGAGGACTATCTGGAGTGGTGCCAGACCCACGGCACGGATCCTTCGGATGAATCCGCAGAGTTTTATGTCGAACAGACGGACATCGACCAGATGGACCGTCAGGTAATGGATGACGAAAGCTATGGCATATGGAACTAACACATCCGGCAATGCCGGGCAGGTAGCCATCGACCGCTTTGCCGAAATGATGATAGCCCGCATGGAGCAGATGAAGGCTTCCGACTGGAAGAAAGGCTGGATTGGGGGTGCATCCGGATTTGCAGGTCTCCCGCAGAACGTGGGAGGCCGTAACTACTCGGGTTCCAACTCCTTCTTCCTCCAACTGCAGACTGCTGCCCAGGGCTACCAGTTACCGGTGTACCTCACCTTCAAGCAGGCGCACAACCTGAAAGCCCATGTTCTGAAAGGTGAAAAAGCCTTCCCCGTGGTCTATTGGGATGTGCTGGTCAAGGACAAGAACGGCCATAAGGTCAGTTCGGATGAGTATAAGGCCATGAGCAAGGAGGAGAAGAAAGGCATGGATGTCATTCCCTTCTTCAAGGCTTTCCCCGTGTACAACATCGACCAGACCAATCTGGCAGAGGTGCAGCCCGAACGGGTGCAGAAACTCATGGAGAAGTTCAAGGTGCCCGAGCTTCGGGATAAGGAAGGCATGTATGTCCATGCCGCGCTCGACCGGATGATCGAGACGCAAGGCTGGCTCTGCCCCATACAGGCGGACAAACGGGTGGACGGAGCTTTTTATTCACCAGCTAAAGACATCGTGGTGCTGCCCATGAAGGAGCAGTTCAACATCGGCAATACCCCCGAGGAAATCTATCGGGGCGGCATGGAGTTCTACTCCACCATGCTGCATGAGATGTCACACTCCACCATGACCCCTGAACGGCTCAACCGCGAGATGGGCGGGCGCTTCGGAGACCCGAAATACGCCAAGGAGGAACTGGTAGCCGAACTGACGGCTGCCATGATTTGCCATTCGATGGGATTTGACATGAAGGTGACGGACAACTCCGCAGCCTATCTGGATTCCTGGATTGGGGTGCTGAAGCAGGAACCGAAGTTCATCGTTTCCGTCATGGCGGACGTGAACAAGGCTTCGGACCTGATTCTGGACCAGGTGGACAAGCAGCGGCTGGCACTCAACGAGCAGCCCTATCTGACGAAGAACGACCCGTTTGCCCCGTTGGGCGAAGGCGAAGAGGTACCGTTTAAGAATGCGGCCATCGTGAAGACACGCAACGGGGATTATGCCATCCGTGCTTCGTATGATGGTGTGGAGTTAGGCTTGAAGAAGGTATCGAAAGATACGGCCAAGACCTACTTCCAGCTGACGGACTACAAGGACAAGGCAGCTTTCCTGAACATGACGGCGCACAAGACTTTCGAGCCGGAAGTGGCCAACCTCAAGCGCACGCAGGCAGTGGGAGCGAAAATGAGTTTCTAATCATACCTTCAAATCCATGAACCATGACTGATTACAAGGTAAACTTCAAGGACCTCAAAGCCAAGGTTGGCATCGACGATGTAGCCTATGCACTCGGGTACCGCCTCGACCGCAAGGCCGGTGTGGGCCGCTACATGGAGCTGGTGTTGGGTGATGGCAAGGAAAAGCGGGATGCGCTCGTAATCTGCCACCCCCAGGACAAGGCTTCCCAGCGGTTCTTCCGCCGCGACGGTTCCAAGGGGGATGTAGTCACACTCATCCGGGAGAACCTGAATGCCTTCAACGTATCGGGCAAGGATGAATGGCAGAAGATAGCCAAGGTGCTGTCCCGCTTTGCCAACATGCCCGAACCTGAATACCGCGAGGACCGGGAGTATGTACAGTCAGCCAGGTATCATGCCACCTTCGACAGCTCCAGGTATGAGGTGAAGCCGATAAATCCCGACAAGATTCCGGCCATCTTCCAACAAAGGGGATTGTCCGATGAAACGGTACGCACCTTCGCTCCGTTCATCCGGCTCATCCGCGACAGGAAGAACGAGAACTTTGACGGCTACAACATCGGCTTCCCTTATACCAACGGAGAGAACAATCAGGTCCGTGGCTACGAAATGCGGGGGTACGGCGGTTACAAGTCCAAGGCTGCCGGAAGTGATTCCAGTTCTTCTGCATGGGTGGCCGACTTGTCAGGAGGCTATCCGAATGTCGTGAAGAGTGTCTTCTTCTGTGAGTCGGCTTTCGATGCCATGGCATTCTTCCAATGGAACCGGAAGCAGCTGACCAATGAAATTGCCCTGGTATCACTGGGCGGCACGTTCTCTGACGGACAAATCCGGCAGGTACTGAACCGCTTTCCCGGAGCCCGCCCGTTTGACTGTTTCGACAATGACCTGCCCGGTCGCATCTATGGCTTGCGCATGATGGCACTGGTAGAGAACATCCCCTTGAAAATCAACCGAACCCGTGACAGCTTGGAAGTGGAAGCGAACGGACGTTCCTTCCGGCTTGATCCGGAGCGACCCTTTCAGGTGCAGGTCAAGGAACACCTGTCGGTCAGATACGATATGGGACAATGGCTTCCGCCCAAGGCTTTCAAGGACTGGAACGACTGTCTGCTCAACAAACCGATGGAGGTGCGGCTGCATCCGACTAAACAGGACCAAATCAATAACCTGGCCGAACGCAGAAATGCAGGCCCTAAATTATAAACGTATGAATGTAAGACGATGGAAACGCTCCTTGTTAATCGCTGCTGTTGGCTTATTGATAGGCAAGACTCCGCTCTTTGCCCAACAGACCGACCCGGCGCTGACTTCTGCCGTACTGGGTCAGACCGCAGCCTTGAAGAAGATTCACAAGGACCGCAAGAAAACGCAGGAGAAAATCATTGCAGCGGAAGTGGCAGTAACCGCTTCACTGGAGCGGATTCACCAGGTGGAAGATAAGATGCTGGACTACCTTTCGAATGCGCAGGGCGCCATGCAGAACCTCTACCAGATTAAGCGGGCTGGGGAACTGGTGGCCAAGGAAATCCCGCAGAACTGCAGCCTGCTCCTCAAATCGGTGGGCGGCAATCTGAAAGGAACCGTCATTGCGGCCATGGTATCGGATGAATTGACGGATGCTGCCACACAGATGACGGCACTCTTTCCCTTCATGAAACAGCTGGTGACTTCGGGCAAGTATGACGTGACAGGAGATGATGGCAAGAACGAGAAGCACAAGGTAAACCTGCTGAACGCTTCGGAACGCTACTACATCGCCAACGAGGTGGTAAGCCGGCTGGAAGCCATCAACACCGACCTGTTTATCCTGGCCTGGCAGGTACGCACACTCTCATGGAACGACCTCTGGTTTTCGCTTGATCCCGAAGGATGGGCCAACGTGATGTCCGGCAAGAACATCATCGGCGGTATCATCTCGGACTGGAACCAGGGATACAGCCTGAAATGGTAAATAGGTAAACTAACTTACTAATCAGTTAATCACAAAATAATTAAGTAAGGAATAAGAAAATAATTAAAACAACAAGTAACAGAATCATATAGTAAACAAATCATCCAAAAACAAAAGCGTATGGAAAAGAAAATAATCGGTCGCTGTCCCTTGTGTGGCGGCAACGTGGTAAAGACTTGCAAGGGCTACCGCTGTGAGAATAACATCGCCGAACAGCCTACCTGTGTGCTGAATATCAACGGCATTATCGGCAACCGCAAGATGAGTGACGAAGAAATCACCGAACTGTTGGAGCACCGCTTCATCCTGTTGGACGGCTTTGCTTCCAAGGAGGGAAAAGCCTTCCCTTCCGTGCTGGAACTGGCAGACAATGGTGCCATCAACATGCAGTCCGTCATCGGCAAATGTCCGCATTGTGGCGGTGATATTCGGGTGGGTACGAGAGCCTTCAACTGCTCCAATTACAGCAACCAGCAGGCGCCGTGCAACTTTGCCATCTGGCGCAACATTGGCGGCCACCAGCTGAGTCTGACAGAAGCCAAGGAAATCTGTGAAAAAGAAATCACCTCCAACGAACTGGAGATGTATCGTGATGACGGCACCATCTACCGCAAGCGTCTCGGTCTTTCTCCCGACAAACTCCAAATCGTGAAGATATGAAACCGGGAATGAAAATGATTATCATGCTGGTAACCGCCGTCAGTTTTTGGGGCGGACTGTTTTACTTCGCCAGCTGTTCCGGCCGACCCGAGAAACGGGCGGTGGAAATCGCAGAGAGAGCCTTGAAAGCAACCGTTGATAATCCGGAGTCCATCCAAATCAAGGGAATCAGCAAGGCAGATTCGGTATTCGGCAAGGAATATGTCAATCAACATGAAAAGGCTGCCCTTTCCATGCACTTGATGCAGTACGGCCACAAGTTGATGGAGGAAACGGACTACTTCCAGAACCTCGACAAGGACGATACCGCAATGAGTGATCAGGTTACCCGTCAGCTGGATGCCATGACCACCCTCCGGGCTTTGATAGCTTATGGAGAACTGGAGGGAGCAAATCCGCAAAAAGCCAAAGAAAAGAAGCCGTTCAACGGATGGAAGGTCAAGATAGATTTTGAAGCCAAGACCTTAAAAGGAAAACCGTATCACTCTGAATACTGGTTCATCCTCGATAAGGAGGCGGAAATTGTAGTCAAATCATTTGAAATACCGCTGCTATGAAACTGAGAAACTTGAAACATTTACTGTGCGCTATACTCACAGGAGGAACCATGTTATTTACCTCCTGCGAAGAATGTAACCATGAAGGAGACAGGTCTATCGCTTCTTCCCTCCAGGTTGGTGATGTAGTCTGCTCGGATGGCAGCGTATTGTCTAAAGAGAAGTTCTCTTCCTCGAAAAAGGAACCGGTGGCCATTGTCTATCATGTGAACCGGAATCCGGAGATCAAAGCTTTGGGCTATGCCGTTTCCATCCGGGACGTCGCATCGGCAGCCTTTGCCGACAGTCTGGGTGTCGAACAGGAAACGTCAGCTTCATTGGAGAAGGAAGACGGTAACGAGAACACCCATGCCATGTACCGCCACGAGGAAATGAAATCTCCCTTAGCCGTTTATGTCTTCGACATGTGGCGCTATGGCCAGTCCGCCTACATCCCTTCGGTGAAGCAGCTCACTTACCTCTATCAGCAAATTGGGTTTATCAACCAACGGATTGAAGCGGTCGGTGGTTTACCTCTCAGTCTGCAGCCCGGTGACTGCTGGCTGTGGACTTCCACCGAAGTGGAGGGGCAAAAGGACAGCAAGGCCTGGCTCTTCTCGATGCAGTCAGGAACCATTCAGGAAACCCCGAAGGACCAGGCACATAAGTTCAGGCCTGTGATAAGTATCTATTAGGTATAACTTCTAAATGCAAAGATTATGAATGAATTACTCGCACAACTCCAAATGAAGATGGATGCATTCCAAAAGGATGCAGCCCTTCAAGCCGAAAAAGGAAACAAGGCAGCCGGTCAACGTGCCCGCTGTGTATCACTCGAAATGGAACCATTGCTGAAGCAGTTCAGGAAATTGTCGTTGGCGGCTTCGAAAAGATAATAGTTTTCAGTTCAAATTCATATTTAACCGAAGGTCCTGGTGCGTGAGCATCGGGGCTTTTTTATCTGTAGGGTATTCGTTTTTGTCCCTCATTTGTTTAAAAACGTAGGAATCAAAGTACACTTTTCTTGTTGTTTCAAATAAAATGCTTATTTTTGCGATAAGTCAGTGGAGGTAAACGCGCCCAATGGGCTTAGGACCCGGGTTAACGCATTCCAATGATAGAGTGCCGGGGGGTCGTAAAGAAACCCGGCTTTTTTCTTTTTATATCAGGTAGGTCTTGCCATCATCCTATTTCACCATAGGTCCTGTTTTTCATAGCACAACTTTTTGAGTGGGGATTAACAAGAAAGCCCTCCGATAGACAGAGGGCCTGGAATATCAAGCATACCTGATGAAGATTGTTTTAGGAATACTCTCTTTATTCCAAATACAAAGATAACAGGTTTTTACATAAAAAACAAGCCCCCAGTCGGGGGCTTGAGTGACCGTATGAACCTCACGGCTTATATGGATCATTTAAAGCGTCATTGGATTCTTGTTTGATTAAGAATCTAATATCGCAAATATAATGATTCTTTTTTAAAATCCAATAAATAGGTCAGGAAAATGTATGTAAAGAGCTGAATTTAGGCACTCTAATAGTTTATTTCCTGATCATACCGGTTCTGATTCACAGCATCTATCATTTTCAGACATTTCCGGTATTCCGACTCATTATCGCGATATATTTCGTTACTTTCTTCGGATGCCTTAATCAGTCTTTGGTTTCCTCTTTCGAATAAAAATTTGTTCCACTCTTCATGATCGAAGTAAGTCTCTGGAATGTACTTTGTCATTGAAGAACTTAATGAGGTACCTTTTCTTATTTCGAACATATCTTGTATAATCCATAGTTTCAGCAGTTCGAAGTATTCGGTGAACTGGTTGATTTTCATTTCTTTTCTAGATATAAAGGTCTTTACGATTCCTCCATTCTCATTGATCCAATCGCCCAAAAACATGCCGTCATAACAATATCCTCTTACGTTATCTCCTTTTTGGTTATTGAAGAAACAGCAGTTGCTATTCATTATAAAGAAAAGCTTCATCATATCCTTTCCGGCTGCTATGGCCTGGTCCTTATGTATTTTCAGGCACCTTTCCCCATATCTTTCAAAGAAATGCGAAGGAAAAAGGAGCACCTGGCCATCTATCACAGTGCCAGCCCAAGGTTGTCCCTGGTAGGTAAAACACAGAGTAAACGAAGGCCTGACAATATTTACCTCCTTTTTGCTGTCAGCAAAGAAAGAGAGATACCACTCGTTGTATCTCCGGGTCTTGATTGTCGTGTCCCATAACCAGGGGTATCGGGTCCTTTTCTGAATTATTTTTTTGAACTTCGGCAAGAATTTGGTCCATCTACCCCTCACTTCTTTGAAGTCAGTTTTGATTTCAAGAATCAATTCTTCCAGTGTCATGGTATCAAGTATCATAAGGCTATCATTATTATGAGTTTATATGCAACTCACCAAAGGTAGAAAAACTAGCTGATACTTTTGCTATCCTTCAAGTGCTATTTTCATTTTACAAAATTTCCCGGGCAATCCATGCACAGGCTTCTGCATCGGCCAATGCATGATGATGGTTATCCAGTTGATAGCCGCAAACTGCTGCCACGGTGTGCAGCTGGTGATTCTCCAGTCCCTTCATGGTTCGGCGAGCCATGCTCAGGGTATCATAGAACTTATAGTCAGGATAATCCATCTGGTACACGCGGAAAACCGCTTTCAGACAGCTTTCATCAAACGGACTGTTGTGGGCCACCAATGGCAGACCTTCTACCAAAGGCGCTATCTGTTTCCACACCTCCGGAAATACCGGAGCATCATCTGTATCTCGGCTGGTCAGTCCATGTACCTTCGTACACCAGTAGTTGTAATAGTTAGGTTCGGGATTGATGAGGGAGTAGAAGGAGTTCACTATCTCGTTGTTTCTTACAATGACCACACCCACCGAACAGACGGAAGACCGTTCGCTGTTGGCGGTTTCAAAGTCGATTGCTGCAAAATCTTTCATGGGTTGTTCTTTGGTTGGTTGAATGTATAGATTTCTGTTCGTATCAGTAAGCCATACCTTTCTGCTGCATTTCTTCCCGAATAAGTTCTGCTTCGGTATGGGTCAGCTGGGGAAGCTGTACCTGTTCCGGACTCTCTTGCTGGTAAGCCTTCACTTCGTTGATGAGCATTTGCCAGTCGTAAAGGAACTCCTGACTACAGCCGTGTTTCTGATAAATCTTTTTGGCGGCTTCCAGTATCTCTCCGGCACAGCTGTCATTCCCCTGGAATACAACTGCCGGAATCTCGTTGTGGAAGCAATCTCTCAATAAGCGTATCTGATCTTTCATTTGTGTAAGGTAATAAAATCTGTTTTATATCGTGCCTTTCTGAACATTTATTTTCAGGGCCTGCAAAGATAGTGAGTTTTCGGATAGATTAAAAGTTAAACATTCATCTTTAACAGCTGGCGGATTCTTTCCTTAGTCAGGCATTTCCACTCCCGATGAATTTTCCGATACAAAGAAACGAAGGGTCGGTACGGCAGCAAATGGCGCTTTGCTTGGCTGCAAGGAAAGCAGCCGGCAGCCTTCCACAATTTGTGCCAAATTGGGTATTCCGTCTGCTTTCCCCTTGCCACATTTGCCTTCTGTCCCTTTCACCCTTCGTAAGAAGAGGCATCGTAAAAATCACCCGGGAGTGAGAAGCCGAAAGGCTTCAAACCAAAGGGAAAAAATTAGTTCAGCTATGGCATACAAACTTAAAGACCGAAAAGAAAAGATGCTCTACAAGGGCAGTGTTTACGAACTCACCCTGCAGTGGGACAGAGAGAGTCTCCGCAAATGCTTTTGCGGTATGCCTCCTTTCTATGCTCACATCCGCAAGGACGGCGCCAACTTTGCACAAATCGACTGCTATTCCAATGGGGACGATTTCAGTGTGGTACCCATGCACCCGCTTTTTGAAGAGCCAGAATGGATAGTTCACTTCCTCAAGTCGGACATCAACTCCATTCCACTAAAGAAACTGCTGGAACTGCTTCCCATCTAATTCACGGAGTAACGAACTTAAAAAGAAAACGCTATGGATACACTCATTGAAGCCATCCCGACATGGGCACTCTGCTATCTGTTCAACTCAGATGCAACCGGACTGACGGATGAAGAAATCGCTCTGATTGACCAATGGTATACGGAGAACAAGGTCATGGGTATCACTACCGCAACGGAACAAGAGGGAGAATGTTTCCCTTACTTCTCACACTATCCGGCTTTCGGACTTCCTGCCGAAGTGGTGGACTGCCACGTAATGGTAGGTTGATTGCCGAGAGCATTAGAATAATCAAATCTTTTACGCTTAAACATAGGAACATATGAAAGGAACTGACCATTTCAAGGAACTCATCAAGAACTATCTTGATAACCGAGCCAAGGAAGATGAACTCTTCCGTGCCAAGTATGAAACCACCACACGCACCATTGACGATGTGGTCAACTATATATTCCATGCCGTACAGCAATCCGGCTGCTGCGGTTTCAGTGACATGGAGGTGTTTGCCATGGCAGTCCATGCGATTGATGAACCCGATTTGGAAATCGGTAAGCCGATGGACTGCAATGTGGTAGTGAATCATCACATTGAACTGACCGAGGAGGAAAAGGCAGAACAACGAGCCATCGCCCTCAAACGATACCAGGAGGAGGAAATGCGGAAACTGCAACAACGCAACAGCCGACCCAAGGCAGCCAAACCGCAATCCAAACCCATTCAAGAACTCTCACTCTTTCAAGGCATGGAACTATGAAGGCAAGAACGAAAATAGAAAAACAGGTGGCAGCTTCCAATGAGAAGCTGACCGTCCTAAGCCCCAAAGTGCTCACATGGGCAGTGCGGAAAGTGGCAGGACATGTCTGCTTCCGTACTTCCGCACACAAGTGTACCTGTGGCGATTGTGGCAGGCACTTCGACCATAAGGGAAAAGGCAAGTCGGTATGCTGCCCTCATTGCGGTACTCGCTTACAGATAAAAGACACTCTCAAACGCACCCTCAAGGAAGCCTATTATTTTTCTTCCCTCGAAGTAATAGACCATTTGCAGGTGCAACGGGTCTTCCGCTTGGAAACGACCTTCCGGAAAGGAATGCCTATGGAGGTAGACTACTGGGAAGTGTGCCGTCTGTGGCTCAATGCCGAAGGCAAAGTGGCTGTCACGGCAAGAGCAAGGACATTGGGCTATTATGTGGACTGCTTTGATTGGGCATCCAAAATCTCCTTGAAGCGACCGAACGAAGTTCACTGGCTCATTGCAGACACCTATGTTTATCCGCACTATCTGCTGCTGCCCGAATTGAAACGCAACGGCATGAAAGGCAAGCTGCCCGAATGCCACCCGATGAAACTGATGAAAGCCGTGCTGACGGACAGCCGGATGGAAACCATCCTCAAGTCAAAAGATTTACATGCCGTGTCTTATTTTGTACACCGACCTTTGGAACTTGACCGATGCTGGCAGTCGTATAAAGTAGCCACCCGGCATCACTACCGCCCTTCGGACATGGGATTGTGGGCAGACACCATCCGCTTGCTGGAGCAGTGTGGCAAGGACATCTGCAACCCTAAGTATATCTGTCCGCAGAACCTCAGAGCCGAGCATGACTATTGGATGAACCGGCACAACCAAATGGAGCAGAAACGCAGAAGCTGGGAGCAGATGCAGCGAGCCAAACGAAAGGAAGCCGAGTTCTACAAGGAGAAGTCACGCTACTTCGGCATAACCATCGCCGACAAAGACCTGGTGATTTCGGTACTCGATAGTCTGGAAGCCTTCCAAACCGAGGGAAATGCCCTGCATCATTGTGTCTTCCAATGCGAATACTATGCCAAAGTGGACAGCTTGATACTATCGGCTCATGACAAGGAGGGGAATCCCATCGAAACGATTGAATTCTCATTGACAGAGGGGAAAGTGATACAGAGCCGTGGGCTGTGCAATACGAATACTCCGCACCATGACCGGATTGTCCGGCTGGTCAATGCGCATGCCCATCAGATACTCGCAGCCAAACAGACAGCGTAAATTCCTTATATATGTTCCGCTCCGACTTCCGCCGTGAGGCGTGGGTCGGAGTTTAAAACATACAATGTGAAATGTATTGACAAATTATTTCAAGCTGAATTAAGGCGCTCTTTCTGCTTGCCAATTCTTAAATATAAGGAAGATTGTTCAGCAGGACAAAAACCTTCTTGATGTTTGTTTGATATTTGTTTGATGTTTATTTAATGGTTGATTAACAAGGAAATAAAATCATCAGAAAAGTGATTTTTACGCAGAATAAATGAGTAAATTTTCTGCCTAATCAGCAAGCAATAAAGTATTTTTGTAAGTAAAGAAACAAATGGAAAAGTAAACTTTTAAACTTGAAGATAATGAAAGGAAATAACTTGACAATCGCCATCGGCAATCAGAAAGGTGGAGTCGGGAAGACCACCTCGACAGCCTGTATAGGTGCAGCACTCGCCCTGCAAGGAAGACGTGTGTTGCTCATTGACTTGGATGCACAGCAGAACCTCACGTTCACGCTGACGCAGAACGAAGACCCGGAAACAAGCATCTATGATACGCTGGTCAAAGACCAACCGCTGCCCATCGTTTCTATCCGAGAAAACCTTGACCTCGTTCCAGCATCGCTGGACCTGGCAAGAGCCGAAATAGACATGGCTACCATGATGGCAAGGGAGGGCATTCTCAAATCCTACCTCGATGAACAGAAGGAGAAGTATGACTACATCTTGATGGACTGTTCGCCCTCACTCGGTATCGTGACAACCAATGCACTGGTGGCAGCAGACAAACTCTATATACCGCTCACCGCTGAAGCCTTGCCCTTGAAAGGCTTGACCATGCTGGACGATATAGTCCGGGAAGTGAAGCGCCGGGTGAACCCGACACTGGAGTTGGGTGGGGTGTTCTTCACCCGGTTCAATAACCGGAAGTTGAACAAGGAAGTGATTTCCATGGTAGAAAAGCGGTACGGAGAGAAGGTCTTTCAGACGAAAATCCGTGAGAATATCGCCATAGCCGAAATGCCGCTTTCCGGTCAGACCATCTATGAATACGACCCGAAAAGCAATGGCGCAACGGACTATCGTACACTGACCGATGAAATAATCAGTCGAGAAGAAAATAGGTAAACTATATTACTATATGACTAATCACAAAGGTTATTGGTAACATAGTAAGTAAATCAGCAAGTAAACAAGTAATAAAGTAAGCAATATGAGTAAGAAAAATTTATCTTTATGGATGGATGGCTTCATGGGTGAAGCCAATCCAACTAACCAGGCAAAAGAATTGCCTCAGGAACAGCAGGTTGAACAGACTCAGGAACAGGCTGCAGCCAAAGAAGTTCAGGAGCAACAGCATGCTGTAACCGGGGAAGTATCCCATCAGCATGATGTTCCGGCAACGGCTTCCACAGAGAAAATGAAGTCCAAACTCGAAGCTAAACGCAGGGAAAATGTAGGTCGCCCCAAGAAAGGCGAGCCAGCCAAAAATACTAAGAAGTCCCAGGAAATCCGTGCCACCTTCATCGTGGATCCGGATTTACTCCGCAAGGTGAAGTACATTTCCCTCGTGGAGGGCATTCTCTTGAAGGACGTTATCTCCGAAGCACTGAACAACTATGTGGATGCCTGGGAGGAGAAGAACAAGAAAATCCGGTTACCGAAGGCGAAGTGAGGATATGTAAAACGGAGCAAGCTGTTACAGTCTGCTCCGTTTTTGTTGCTCAATGCCAGGATAGCTTTCTTCTTAAAATTAGATGTCCTAAAGTGGCAAATACTCTTGAATATCAATCGTGTCATTTAAAAAGACCATGTTCGGGATGTCAGCAATTCTTTGTAGACTGCTGCATCCTCTTCCTGGAAGCAGCATAATACGACATCTCCTTTGTAACATCCTTCTTTGATAGTGTTGCGGATTGTAGTTAGGGCCACTTGAGCGGCTTCTTGTTTGGGGTAATGGTACACCCCGGTACTGATGCAGGGGAATGCGATGGAAGAAACTCCGTGCTCCTCTGCCAGTTGTAATGCCGTTTCATAACAGCGGGCAAGTAACTCCGGTTCTCCCTGGTTTCCTCCTTTCCATACCGGACCAACCGTATGGATTATTTTCTTGCAGGGTAGCTGGTACGCATCGGTCATTTTGCTTTCGCCTACTGCGCATCCGTTCAGTTTCTTGCATGCTTCCAGCAACTGTTTGCCGGCTGCTCGGTGGATGGCTCCATCTACGCCACCACCTCCCAATAACGAAGTGTTGGCAGCGTTGACGATAGCATCCACGTAAAGGCGCGTAATGTCGCCCAGCACCACTTGGATGGTTTTATGCGTATCCTTCATGAAAGATTCCCTGCGCCAGACATTTTCACAGTCGTCCATGCAGATGTCATAATAGGTGTCAAGGATGTAGTCCGGATCACCGTAACAGGTTTCATCGGCCATCGCCTCCTTCTCCAGCGGAACAGGTTTCAGTTCGTCTGTCAGACCGATTGGCTGGTACATCTTCTTTTCCCATTTTTCTGATAGTGAGTAGCCGTGCACCTCTTCCGACAGTTTGTTCTGCAGGTCCCATCGAGCATACTGTTTCAAATTTTCCAAATCTGGACCATAGGCCTTTAGCTTCTTGAGGTTGATGCCTTCCGTTTGGGCCAGTTTCGTGAAACCGCAGGGCAACTGCAGCAGTACAATCTGGGTGATGCCTGCATAAGTGTAGACATCGTACACCAGAAAGAAGGAATTTTTGTGCAGGACATAGGTGTCAGCATCCGGATTTTGGTACTTTCCCCGATGAATTTCAGAGAGTCTTTTGGTTTCGATGGCTTTTCGGGTAGCTATCAGGAAACGGTATTTATGGACCGGGCGCAGTAGAGACTGAGTCACTGCCATCGTACTTCCGCAGCGCAGGATGGTGCCTGTCTTATACTGCTTCTTTACCTGGATGGGCGCGTCCGTGTCCCGGTAATAAAAGTGCAAAGGGTCGTAGCTGGAACCAGTCCAGCAGGAAAGTTGGTAGAGCACCCGCTCAAGACTGAACTGGTAGATTGCTTTGGAGCAGATTTCTTGCGGCACGTAACGTGCTTCCAGTTCCCTTTCGCTCATATACTTGTCCCTGTTTTTTGCAGGAATCGAAGGACGAAATTTTGTCCGGTCTACCCATCTCTTGTCATACACATGGCGGGTTCCATCGGGGAAAAGCAGGTAGGCCAACTTCCGGTCCTCTGCATACCAGCAGTCCTTCGTTTCATAGTCATTCCAGTGCAGTTCATAATAGACCGGCTTAAAGAGGTATTCGCCCGTATCTTTCAGGATGCCCATATCATACTGCGGTTGTCCGTTGGCAAGGAGAACTTCCTTTCCCTCCTTGTCCCAATGTTTCTTTTGGGTGATGGTCAGGCCATTCTCAAAATGCAGGGGATAATCATATTGTTCCTCGATGATGGGCTTTCCGTCATAGAAGGCAGCGCCAAAAGAAGAAGGAGCCCAAAAGATATTGTAAATGCCATGACGTAAAACCGGATCCATGCCGTAGTATTCGTAGTCATTCACCCTATTCAGGTCTCTGTCTACAAATATCCACTTGTTTTGCCAGGTATAAGCTGGTGCCACATCGTTATGGAAGACGCGGACACTTTGGTATTTGTTTTTGGGTGTTTTAATTTTTCCGGGCGTAAATGTGCCGTCTTCTGCCAGGATGCCCGTTACACCATCCTTTCGGATGGCATCATATCCCCACTTCCGGTGTGCCTTGATTTCCTGAAAACAGAAATCAGATGCTTCTGCTCCCTTTTCGTCTACGAGTCCCCACAAGCCATTTTTAACCGCGCGGGCCGTTCCTTTATAGAACACTCCCAGGTGGGTCAGTCCTATGGAGTGGGGAATCACCTCCTGGCAGTTCCAGTTCAGTGTGCCGTAAACATCGCCTTTCAACACGCGGATGTAGCCATCGTCGTCATAATCCAGAATCTTGTCGTACTGACAAGGTACCACCAGTTGACCGTTCTCGTCCTGCAGTCCCGCCTGCCCGGCATCATTGTACACGATAACAAATCCGGTCTTGTTCATATCACTGTTCTTTAGTATTGTTCGACAAGTACCATACAACGGTCACATCATCCGAAACTGCAAGGTCTTCCGGAGTGATGTCCAGCGACTCTTCGTTGCAGCACAGAGCTTCATCGGCACCATGAATCATACGCGCCTGAGAATAGACGTGCAGCTCCTGTACCGAGTAGTTGATTTCCTTTACCAGTCCCAGTTTGCAGTCACAGGCCTTGGCCATAATGGTAGCCTTTTCCTTAGCATCCTTCACGGCTCTTTCCAGCATCTTCAGTTGCGATGGCCGCGGGTCGCGAACGGTATAGCCGATGCTGATTTCAGCCTGCTTCAGCATTTTTCCAATCCGCTTGATAATATTGTTGAGCAGCACGTTGTCCATACCCAAGTCTATACGGACCTTATGGTCCAGTTCAAAGCCTATAAACTTTTTGGATTTGAAGTTCCCAAATTTATCGTATTCGTTTTGGGTCTTCTTGTCAATGTCGAGCCGGATGGTTTTAGGCAGTGTTACATCGAGCGCAACCTCCTTCATAATTTGGCTGAGCCGTTCGGTATTGCTCTTGGCTTGTGCGTAAGCATCTTCGTAAGTATCATGGATGCTTTGCAAAGTCAATTCTACCCGGGTCACATCCGGCACCACATGGATGGCGCCCTTTCCTGTCACAGTAATAAGTTTTTCGTTCATATTAGTAATTTTAAAGTTTGAAATTCAGATGTTTATTTTCTGTATTTTAGCTACAAATTCTTTCTATTGCGCAACCAAATTAAACAATATTCCTTGTTGTACTATGTCGTATGTAGATAGATTAGCAAGGAATATGATTCTCATTGCAATATTGAATGATGTCTTCTTGATTGGAGAATCCCTTGTCACAGAATTTTTGTAACCCACCTTTTACGTCTTCAATCACTTCTGTCTGGGCATTGATGACTTTGGTTGCCTTGATGATGAAATTCTTGTAATCTGAATTGATGCGGCACAACTTGTCAATAGTATAATAATCCAATTCGTTGCGTCGTGCAGGAAACAGTTCTTTGGTAGCATCCGCATAGGGTGAAAGTTGGATGATACCAATGCCGAAGGCGCGGTTCAGTCTGGCTATTTCTTCCATCAAATCTTCGTTGATTTCAAAGGCCACAAGATAGCCATAGTTGGCCCAACTGCTGTTGGAAAGTGCTTGAAAGAAATACTCTTTTAGTTGGTGATCATTTTCAATCGTTCTTTTCAGCTCATAGGAATACAAAGCGATATATTCTTTGGTTTCTGCTGCTTTCAGCAAGGAACGGGTCGCTGCTTCCTGAAACTCATTGTATTCTACACCCACCATATCAGGATGCACCCACTTTTGAGCTTGATCTGCGCTTTTGGAACTATTCTCATGGAAAATGGTTTTCGAATAGATACTCTTGCTGAGAAGATAGTTAGACAAGAGTCGGTGCAAACTGCGTTCTTTATACATTTCTTTTTTTGCCTGAACAACCGGTGCAATAAATGGTTTTTCGTTGCTTATCAATTGTTCCAACTCTTCAGCATATTTCGTAATATTACAGCAAGTACCGATTGAACCTGTTGAGTTTTGCAGACTTTTGGACATGCTTTGCCTGGGAATGGTAATATTCAGCCATTGCACTTGTCTACGATGTGAAAGAGCTTGATTGGGAGCATAGTGGTAGTTCCCAGTAATCTCTGCCACACAATAACCACCCTCACCATTGGGAGCAAGGACTATGTCACCTGTTTTTAGTCCATAGCATACTGTCCAAAGAAATCCGATAGAGGTTCTAGCTGTACCCATAGATTTCTCTGGATTGCATTCTAAATAGTTGGCAATCATATGCTGCCGCCAGCCATTTTCATCATGGTGAGGATAGGAGGTTAAATCCACCTCTTTTATAAAGTTGACTCCGATGTAGTTGTGTTCAAGGCAGTCTTGAATGTACTTTCCACCTTCGCCCAGCATGATACGATTATATTGTCTCATTTTATGGTAGTCAATAATTAAACGGTATATTTACTCTTCATTATCTGCCCAAAGTTCGCATTGACGCATTACGACTTCAATAGCATTTTGTGCTTCTTCTGGTGGATAATGGTACTTCTTCAGAAGACGTTTTATCATCGTTCGCATTTTAGCGCGCGCTGTTTCCTTTTGTCTCCAATCCAAAGTACGGTTTTTTCTGAGTGCGTCTGTAATTTCTCTTGCCATGGCAACCAATTGGTCATTCTCGTAGAAATCCTTGACGGCGCGAGGGCGTGTCAATGCGTCGTAGAATGCTTGCTCCTCATCAGATAAGCCAAGAGCATTACCTTCTTCTGCGTGTTGCTTCATTAACTTGGCCATTTCCAAGAGTTCCTTTATCACTTCTTCATTTGAAATCATGCCGCGAAGGTACTCTGCCAAACGCTTATCCAGCATTTCACTAAACAATTCAGCTTGTGTCAGATTCTTTTTTTGATGTTTCTTGATATGTTGAGCAAGTAACTTTTTCAACATTTCAACAGAGAGATTCTTCTCCTTCATGTTCGCTATATCATTCAAGAACTGCTCATCAAAGAGAGAAAACTCTTCCCCTTTAGTATTGATGATTTCTACGACACCATCTGATTGAATCGCAACTTTAAGCAATTCTGAGATGCGTTCATCTATTATCTTACGTGTGATAGGAGCCTTACTGGTTAAGCGAATAAATAAAGTACGTACAGCTTCAAAATACGCTTCTTCAAATTTTTCTTCCGGTGTTAGAATACTGCGACAAATTGTTGCTGCTTGCATCATACGTTTGCTATATTCAGAGAATACCTCAGTTACAGGAGTCAGTACGGGGTCACAGAGTACATGGATGATGTTACCATTCTCATCATACATAGTCCGTTCGCTCGGGCAGCCGGGTACTGTTCTATCGGGAATTAGCAGTGCGTCCAGTCCTTCTCGAATGAGCCTGCTTCTTTGTAGATTCGTACATGTCGCAAATGTAGAATAATCCACTAAATCGCTAATGCACAAGCGGCACATGCCGATTGCTTCCAGAAATTGTTCATAAGCTGTTTGCTTGATGTCTTGATTCCCGAAGTTCTTTTTGTCGCGCCCTGTGTAATCGTGCATGGCTTTCTTTAATGCTCCAGCAATGCCGATATAATCCACCACAAGTCCTCCTGATTTTTCCGGGAAAACCCGGTTTACTCTGGCAATGGCTTGCATTAGATTGTGTCCTTTCATGGGCTTGTACACATACATGGTAGCCAAAGAAGGCACATCAAATCCGGTCAACCACATATCCACTACGATTGCAATCTTCATCTTAGAGCTGTTGTCCTTAAAGTCGCGGGCAAGTTGCTCCTTGTGTGCTGCACTTCCAATAATATCAGCCCATTCTACGGGATCTTGATTGCCGCTTGTCATTACAACCCCTATGATTTCTTTCCATTCAGGACGCAGCTCACATAATTTACGATAGATATCAATACCCGTTGCACGGTCTATGGCTACAATCATCGCTTTACCGGTAAGATGATTTTTTCTACATTCTTCATAATGCTGTATCAAGTCACGGCACAATGTATCTATGGTTTCCGGTGCTCTAAGCAGTGCATGCAAGCGAGCATTTTCTTGTTTGCTTCTTTTTAAGTCTTCATCACTGGCTCCTTCTTCGGCTAATTTATCATATTCTTGATCAAGCAGTCTCATTGTTTCTGCATCCAGGTCAAGTTTTATGAGTCGGCTTTCGTAGTACACCGGAACCGTTGCACCGTCTTCTACAGCTTGCGTCATGTCATAGATGTCAATGTAATTGCCAAATACTTCACGAGTGTCGTGATCGTCGGCTTCAATAGGTGTACCTGTAAAGCCTATAAACGAAGCTCCCGGCAGAAGTTTACGAACGATGGCAGCAAACCCCAGTTTCAATTCTCCGGTTTCGGTATCTACCTTGGTTTGGGTGTTACTCTGACTACGGTGTGCTTCATCACTTAATACTATAATATCTTTGCGTGTAGTGAGTGGTGTCTTTCTGTCCTTGAATTTTTGCAAGTTGGCAAAGATGATTCCACGGCTTTGGCGGGTTTCCAGTAATTCATACAGGTGTTCTCCATCTTTTGCCATTACGGGCTGTTGACGCAAATAATCGCTGCATGCGCTGAACGTTCCATAAAGTTGTTCGTTCAAATCCAAACGGTCTGTTAGTACTAAAATGGTTGAACTTAATAAATTGTGAAGCAATTGATGGGCATAAAAAACCATACTCAGACTCTTTCCTGATCCTTGTGTATGCCAAAACACACCAATTTTACCATCTTGACGTTTAATGGCTTCTTTGGTGCATTCCATTGCTTTCTTTACAGCAAAATATTGGTGGTAACCGGCAAGGATTCGTGCTTTCTTGTCGGCACCCATTGCCATCGTGAAGTGGGTGATAATATCCACTAACCGTTCTTTCTTAAACATCCCGTTGAAGAGCGTTTCAAAATCAGCAACGGATGTGCTTTCGTAGCTGCCATCAGTGGTTTTCCACTCCATGAAACGGTCAAGAGGTGCAGTGATACTTCCTACTCTGGTATCAGCCATGTCACTAATGACGCATAACTGACAAGCTGTAAATAGTTGAGGAACACGTCGCATATAATTTTGGAGCTGAAGCCAAGCTTCTTCACTGTTTGTTACTTCTCTGGTTGGCGATTTGAGTTCTACAACTGCAATAGGAAGACCATTGATGAACACAACAATGTCAGCGCGCTTGGTGTTAGTTCCGTTTACAATTGTCCACTGATTCACTACGGTAAAGACATTATTGTCTATATTATCTTGATCTATCAGCTTCAAGTGGTCACAGCGTATTTGACCATCACTGGCGCGATAGCTTACATCTAAACCTTGTTGTAACCATTCTGACATTTTTATATTAGCTGACAGAAGCGGCTCATTTTGAATAGCATGCAATTGACGCATGGCTTCTTCTATTGCCAGTTGTTTCGTGGCTCCGTTAATAACAAGCAGCTGCTTTCTAGTAATGCAGGATATTGATGCATCCTCTAGGTCACGAGCTGTTTCTTGTTCTAGCTCTGGTCCATAACGGTAGTCGTAGCCCATTTCCTTGAACAAATCAAGAATGGTTTGTTCGTACGAATCTTCAGTATAGTGATATGTGTTCATAATCAAAGTATTATATATAGTTATATGTTGTCGGTTTCATGATTTCTTATGCTGCCGTAGCTTTTAAATTATCATTTATGCGGCGGTTGAGCTCGATTTTGGAATCGAGTGAAGATAGGACAGCAGAGATGCGTTTTTGTTCATTTATACTTGGTGCTGGAAATGAATAATTTCTCATTGTTTCCAATGATACATTCTTAATTGTTGTGCCTGTTGCTAAACGTGTCATTGAATCTTTAAATTGTTGTGAAGCAACAACATAATATATAAAATTTAGATCGAAGTTATCTGCTACATTAAAGTAGCAGGCACTTTTCCCCAAGATACATGCTTCGCCTTTATATTTTGCAACATTGCCTATTGTACCATTGATAGAAACTAATATAGTTCGCTCGGTTAGATTTTTTTTATACTTATTAGCTTCATCTTTAGATACACGCTTTGTTGAGTCTTTTATCTCAATTTTTCCATTAACAAGATTATTGCCATTGATAAAAAACACAGTTCCATTATCGTCATATTCTGGAGTTCCATGTAAACCATCACCTAAAATGGTGGTTACATCCTTTAATTGGTATTCTTTCCACTCTTCCATAAATGAGAATTTAGCAGTTTAAATCGTTAATTTTTAGTTCACCAGACATGAGTTTTGGGAGAAGCGTATCTCTTAAATCAGTTAGAAGTTTAGTCTCTTGTTGTATTTCGTTTATCTGCAAATACATAGAAGTAACAATGGACTCATAACATTCTACTTTTCTCATATCTAAGTCAGGAATTAATAGATTTCCAATATGTTTAGGATAAATGTGTGGTTGTGCAGATCCTGTTTGTGATTCATAAATATTCTTCTGGTTATACTTTAGTAGATTATACCAAAAGTAAATATTTGATACAATTGTGCTGTCAATGTATGACGAATCTGCAGCCCATACAGGAATCCCCCACAAATTTACAAAACCTGCATTTGCTCCTGATGCAGAAATTGTAATCACGGGAGCTTTTGTATTTGCAACATTATGAAAAGCTGATGGAGTTAAACCGCCAGCAACTACTGGTGTTTTACCTCCTTTTGCATCTGATACTAATAGATTTTTACCTCTATTTGGAAGAAAATACTCGGATATTGAAACTCCAGAATATGAGGCATTCTCCACGAACCACGACTTGAACATCGCCTGTGCCTGCTGTTCTAAATTATCATTTATGCGGCGGTTCAACTCGATTCTGGTGTCAATTGTCCTTAATATAGAAGCGACCTTTTTTTGTTCATTTATTGTAGGTAAGGATAATTTTATTCCCAATAAATCATCATTTCTAAGACTTGCGCGGGTAGTCATAGAAGAAAGCGAATTAAAAATAGATCTAATAGCTTTTGATCGAAATAAGTATCCAATATATTCAGGTAATACAATATCATTATGACACGGACGAAGCCTTTTACAAAAACCATTGTAAGTAGCATTAGGCATGTCACTTAAAGCAACACAACTCATTCCTAATTCTTCTGCTGTTTCGCTTGTCCTAGTGATTAAAATATCACCGCGTTTAACAGAATATTTTATTCTATCAACCTCAGAAGTTTCAGCAAGATCTAAAATAGACACAGGTAAAAAGTAGTTGTTAAAGACGGTTTTGAATGACACAAAAGGATAACCTGTTCCAAAGAATTCTCCTCCTTTAGATAAACCGTTTTGTACATTATACAATTCGCCAATTCTATATTCTTTTCTTTCTTCCATAAATGAGAATTTAGCTGTTTAAATCATTGATTTTTATTTTACCGGACATTAGTTTGGGAAGCAATAAATCTCTTTTCTTACACAATACGTCAGATTCTTTCTTTTTTTGTCGTATTTGAGAATATATGCTATCCAATAATTTGCTAAAGCTATCAAGTACATTTGCTGGAGCAATAGCCAACTTTATTCTTTTCATATTGTTTTGGCTAATTTTTGCCTGAACTGCACCAGTTACAAATTCCGAAATATTTTTTCTAAATAACAAACAGTGCAACATTTCTGTTGTAAAAGCGTTTTTTCCTTGCATGATATGCGCATGGTTATTAACCCAAAATTTACCAGAAACATATTGCAAATATGGAAATCCATTCTCTGTCATTACGCTACCATCCTCTCCCATTAATAAATATATACCATCAAAAAGATAATCGTCAACATAATCCATTATAGAGGTTGCACCATAATACGGATATACTTTATTCATATTAGATCTTTCCATTGCAGAAAGCGGTTTACGTTTAGAATCCGATAATTCTGCAACATCTAATAAGTTACCTACTTTCCACCCCTCAGGTATCATTCCTATCTCAGATTCTACGAATTTTCCGTTCTTAAATGGCTCAAAATCCACGAACCAGGACTTGAACAAAGCCTGTGCCTGTTGCTCTAAATTATCATTTATACGGCGGTTTAAGTCTATCTTAGAATCAATATTTTCCAAAATATTGCCAATTTTTTTTTGTGTAGCTAAATTGGGGATTTTAATGTCGATAGACAGTAATTGTTCTCTTGGCAAATGCTTTATTGTAGTGCCTGTAAAATATGAATCTAATAGATGGCTTTTTACTAAATATGTAATATAGTAGTATACATAAAATGGATCAGCAATATTTCTATTCACTCTAACACGATGCAGGGCTTTTTGAATATATATAGTATCTTTTGATTTCCACATGGCACATCTACCTGGTTCTCCTCCTTCACAGATAACTATATCATTTATTTCTAGCTTATATTTTGTAAGTTCATGATCTTCAAATAACATTGTCTGGCTTGGGTTAATGTTAAATGAACCCCATCTTACGGCAATATTCCCTAAATACATTTGTGGTTTGCCTTTGTTTTTTCTTTGGTCTAGCATTTTGCCTAAGGAACACTCGGCAATTTTGCCTAATTTATATGTAATCCACTGTTCCATAAATGAGAATTTAGCTGTTTAAATCATTCGTTTTTACTTCCCAAAAACCGTTTCTTTTGCCATTTTTGCGCTCTATGATGCCTCTTTCGGTCAAATTTACGGTAATGGTCTTAACTGTTCTCTCAGATTTGCCTATATGCGCAGCGATTTCTTTTTGCGTGGCTTTAGGCTGTTCTCGCAAGAACTTCAGCACGGCCATTTCTTCTAAAGTGCAATTCAAAGTGCAAATATTGCACTTTAGAGAGGTTTCCTTTGTTGTATTTGCACTTTGAACGCTTTGCATAGAAGATTCTTGCACAAGCATTACTCGGTTCTTTAGTTCATTGTTTTCGGAAAGAATGAGGTTTCTAAAGAACGCTTCGATATATTCGGTAGTAGCGTAAATGCCTTTGCTCAAATTGTTATAGTTGGCGCGGACCAAAGCGTTGCGGAAATACCATGAATGATTGACAAATGCCTCGTTACTGATGTCGAATCCAAACGTACGCAGGTATTTGATAGCAAACACTGCCGTTGTACGGGTATTTCCCTCACCGAAAGCATGAATCTGCCAAATGCCGGAAATGAACTTAGCGATGTGAATGATAGCATCGTTGATGTTCAAATCCTTATAACTAAAATTCTTCTCCTGCATGAAATCGAAATCTAACGTTTCACGTATGCTATCAGCACTGGCATAAAGGACTGTTTCTCCTTTCAATACCCATTCTTTTTTGGTAATATTGTAATCTCTGACCTTTCCGGCAAATTTATAGATACCTTGGAAAAGGCGGCGATGAATGGTTATATACTCGACGGGCGAAAATGTGAAGGTCTTTTCAGATAAAATTTCAGCAATACGGGCTGAAACTTTATCTGCTTCTTCCGTTCTGTCTTCGATGTTTGCTCTGACTGTTTTGGATTGATAGTAGCTATCAATAAGCTGTTTGGCTTCTTCGATAGTTATATCACCCTCAATGTGCTGACGCGCTGTTTGAATCAAGTACTCAGACGGTTTCAGATCATCCACTGCCTGCAATCCGATAGCAGTCTGCCAAGCATAGCCTTTTTCTTTTTTCTGAGGCTCACCTTGCCTTATATATTCTTCAAAATCATTCATCATCAATGAGAATTTAGCAGTTTAAATCGTTAATTTTTAGTTCACCGGACATGAGCTTTGGTAATAAAGCATCTCGCAGTGTTTCTAATTCAGCAATTTCCAATCGGTTATTTATAATGGATTGATACAAAGGCTCTATTTGCGCATTCATTTCTACTAGGCTATACTTGTTAGGTATAATAACTTCAGCATTTTCGAGATCACCACGTTTAATATGCCCCATAGTTACAGCTTTATCCTTTGCTATCAGTTTAAATGTATTCAGATGTCGAATGGTCCAATAGTAAACGAACCATTGAGGATAGTTCTGCAAAGGTGTAACTTTAAATAGATGTTGGTTTAATCCACATTTTCCACCGCACCAAACATCAACCATAAGAGTGCCTGACCATGAAAAGATAATATTTCCGTTATCTATAACATAATTACTATCAATGTCACTAGAGCATCGGTCACTATTATTATCACACTTTCCTTGGCCTAATTCTTTGATTTTAAGAACTGGAAGGCTATGCTCACTGTCTGTTGGTGGAAATTTTTGCATAGCAAGGCCATTTAAATAAACCGCAATATTCGTCAATACTCCCTGTTCGGAATCACTAAGATATTTGCTATCAGCACTAAAATAATAGTCAAACAACGCCTGTGCCTGCTGTTCTAAATTATCATTTATGCGCTTATTAAAGAGCACATGCTTATGGGTATTATATTTATTCATAACTCTCATCAGCCAATGTATTTACGGTGAGACAATTTTACGTTATTCTGATTGACCATTGCATAGTGCATGGTGGTGTCAATCTTAACGTGACCAAGCAATTGCTGAACTTGTTCAACAGGCATACCCTTGTCGATGGCCATGGTTGCCAATGTCCTTCGGAACTTATGAGGATGTACACGAGAAATCTTACAATTTCTTCCTATTTTACGTAATCTACTTTCAATACCTGATATTCCAAGCCTCGCATGTGGCTTAGCAAGTGAAACAAAAAGTGCCTTGTTGCGATCTCGTCTTGAAGCCAAGTATTGTTGTAAATGGATTTTTGTACGAGCATTGAAATAGACCATACGCTCTTTATTGCCTTTTCCAAAAACTATACACTCACGTTCATTGAAGTTGACATCCTCCCGATTGAGTTTGACCAATTCACCCACACGCATACCGGTAGAGGAAAGCAAATCTATGATTGCAAGGTCTCGAATATTTTTACAGTTGTCACGCAAGGTCTCAAGATTCTCATCAGTGAGAACTTCTTTTACCTGTGTGCCAGTTTTAACTTTATGGATTCTTCTGACCGGACTCTTTATAATATAGTCTTCCTCTTCAAGCCACGCAAAGAAGGAGGAGAATATACGACGGATATTGTCTATGGTTACTTTGCTTGATTTATGTTTTCGCTGATATACAGCCAGATAAGCCCGTATGTCATCTGTTGTGAAATTAACCACTTTCTTAGGCATCTTCTTGAAAAGCTGTTTGATAGTAACTTCATAGTATTTGGCCGTTTTAATAGAGCAACCTTCAACTTGTTTAGCTGCAAGAAACATTTCCAACAGGCGCAGATTGGATGCCGAAGAGTCTTGTTGAGTCTCTTCGTCTCCCGTGATGTTGTATTTGCTCACAGCTTGGAGTAATACACCATTAAGAGTTGCCAACTGTTCAATATCTAAGAATTCCGCCATTGAGTTAGTAATTTCTTGTATGAATCTTTCTTTCATGTATCTTCGATGTTAATGATTTCTTAATTAAAACCGAAGAATTAAGCAAATAATCAGATTTTGTAACCTATCAGTCCAAGTTGCTTACGTATTTCGTCTTCAAGCTTATGGGATTGTTCAAATAGGTCAGACAACTCCGAAGTTAGGCGAGCCATCTTCTCTTCGAAGGGTTCTCCGTCGTCCTCTGTTTCGGCTATGCCTACATATCGTCCAGGAGTCAGGACGAAGTCTTGTGCAGCCATATCTTCAATGGTAGCAACTGCTGAAAATCCCGCTTCTGGAACTAGATTACCTTCTCGATACTGCTCAAACGCTTCGGCTATGCGTGCTATGTCATTTGTAGTTCTTTCTGCTTCTTGACATTTTTCGTTTTCTTCCGGATTGGGTGTGCCGGATGATAATCTCCGATGGGTGCGATCAAACATATATCCCAAGTTACGAGCGTCAATGAAGAGTGTTTTACCCGGTTGAGTTTTCTTTTTATTAAAGAACCAAAGACAACATGGGATTTGTACATTATAAAACAACTGACTAGGCATCGCAACAATACCTTCTACCAAATCTGCTTCAATAAGTTTACGGCGTATATCTCCTTCTCCTCCGCTTTGACTGCTAAGTGAGCCATTGGCAAGTACAAGACCTATACGTCCGTTGTCATTCAGGTGGTAAATCATGTGCTGAATCCATGCATAATTGGCATTTCCTTCAGGGGGAATACCATATACCCAACGTGGATCATCTTTTAATTTGTCTCCGCCCCAATCTGAAATGTTGAATGGGGGATTAGCCATTACGAAGTCAAACTTACGGAATGGGTGCTGGTCATTATGAAATGAATCTGCCCAGGTTTCACCAAAGTTAGCCTCAATTCCGCGAATGGCTAAGTTCATTTTGGCTAATCTCCATGTGTTGCTGTTCATTTCTTGACCGAAGACAGAAATGTTATTCATATTTCCACTATGGCGTTCTATGAATTTAGCACTCTGCACAAACATACCACCGCTACCACAAGCCGGGTCAAAAATCTTACCTTCATACGGCTGCAGAACTTCTACTAATGTACGGACTACGCACTCCGGAGTATAGAACTCTCCACCTTTTTTCCCTTCTTCACGCGCAAATTCTCCAAGGAAATATTCGTAAACTCTACCCAAGACATCTCTTGCTTGACTGACATCAAATACGGTATTGTCGAAAATATCAACGACTTCTCCTAATCTCCTTTTATCAAGTTCCGGGCGAGCATAGTTTTTGGGTAATATGCCTTTGAGGTGGGTATTATCCTTTTCTATTGCTTCCATGGCCTTATCTATGACTATGCCGATTTCTGCAGTTAAAGCAGAATCAGCAATCAATTTCCATCTGCTTTCTTTGGGAACGAAAAAGATGTTGTCACCGATGTATTCGTCTGCATCCTCTGGGTCTCCGTAAGGGTCAGACGTAAGTTCTTCATATTTAGCCTTGAAGCTGTCATTTATATATTTTAGGAACACAAGTCCCAATACCACACTCTTATATTCTGCAGCATCAAGATTGCCACGAAGTTTTTCTGCTGCACCCCACAATTTCTGTTCGAGGGTTTGTTCTTTTACTGATTTCGCTTTCTTTGCCATAATATTATTCTTGATTATCAACAATTAAATCTTTGATACTAACCGAAAGGATGTCGGCTATTTGCTTTAAGGTCTCAAGTGAGGGTTGATTGCGGTTCGTGCAATAACCATTTACGGTACAAAAGCTTTTGCCTAACTTTTCAGCAAGCCAAGTCTGAGATTTATCCTTTTCTACCAATACAGATTTAATACGATTGATCTTCATATTCTTATGATTATAAACATATTTATGTCATTTCTACAAAAGTACGAAAATCCCTTTTCACAGCCATGAGAAATACTCACTATTTATAGGATATTCTTAAATATATGGTGGTTGATACTGAAAAAGGCTTTAATATCAGTACGATGTCTCTACCGACCGTAGGCTGACGCTTGCAGAAGTAGGGCCACCGAATGGTTTTGGCAATTGGCTCACAGATGTTGGTTCCCACTTCCGACTTATCGTATTGTATGCGATGCCGGAAGTGACGACCTTTTGGAAAGATGCACCTATCCAGTTTGCTCCGTGTCGGTGACACCAAGCAAAGCTCGGCTGACAGGCTGTTACTACTGATGGAAGTTCCAGTCCATTGCCACAGAGAGAAGCATCAGGGTTTCACTTCGCTCCACTCAGCTGTTTCTCACAGTGTCAATGAGGTTGGGAAACTGGTCTTCAAACGGTGATTTGCACGATGGTTCTACCGAACGCAGGCTGACGCTTGCGGAAGTAGAGCCATCGAATGTTTTAGACAGTTAGCTCACAGATGTTGGTCACCACTTCCGACTTATCGTATTTTATGCGATGCCGGAAGTGACGACCTTTTGGGAAGGATTTGTCATTCGGTTTGCTCCGTGTCGGTGACACCAAGCAAAGCTCGGCTGATAGGCTTTTGCGACAAGCGGAATACTCCAATCCGTTGCCATAGAGAGAACCTGCAAGGCTCCACTTCGCTTCACTTTGTAGGTTCTCACAACGGCAACGGTTTTCGGGGATGTGCATCTTCAAGACGGTCGGGATGCTGGGTTACGCGGACTTTCTAAGGAATATGTTTGAGATGACCTGTTAGAACTAATCTTTTCCCTTGGAGTCCTAGTCTGGAAAGTCTTGAAAACCATTGGAACTTCTTGGTCCAACTCGTTTTATCCGTGCAAAGGTACTGCGGACGGGAGAAACGTCAAGTGCCGCTGACGCTTTCGGACTGAGGACTTTCCGGCAGCCTTCCACAATTTGTGCCAAATTGGGTATTCCGTAAAGTCCTCGGACCTCACACTTGCCTTATTCTCCCTGTTGTCCGCAGTGAGGAACTGCACGAAAAAACGGTTTTCCCGACCAAGAAGCTCTAAAGGGCTTCACAAGAGGGAGAAGAATCGGAATCGCAACCATCTAAATTGTTTTGACTATGGATTATCCCGAATTATCCGGAGCTACCATCTCCGAACGTGACAAGGCTTTTGCGCAAGAGTTTGCCAACTTCGTAAATGGCAGTATGTGCTCACCTGACCAGACTGGCAGGGAACTGACCAGGGCGCACCGCTACCTGCAACAGCAGATGTTCAAGGTGTTCCTCGGCTTCATGAAGCAGCTGGCATACAATTATCAGCAGGGAAGATACGATGACCGCAATGAGTGGGCATCACGGCTTTCTGCAGAAGCCTACCAACGACTCATCGAGTGTGACTTGATTTTTGACCCCGAATTTACGAACTCTAAATAATACAGCTATGTGCAGACTTATGACAACACAGTTGGAGGAAGCCTTGAAAGGCTTTCCTCTCTATTCCCAGGACGGCAAGGGAAAGGAAGCGATTTGCCGTGCCATCTTCGCGCTCGGTGGTGTGCGGTGGTTCATTCTTGAAGGCGAAAAGGAAGGTAACGATACCATCCTGTTCGGTATCGTCATCGGACTGATGGAGGATGAATACGGCTACATTTCATTGAATGAACTTTCGGACATCGAATTGGATTTGACCAGACAAGGCTTCGGCAAACTGCAAGTGCGGCAGCAGGAAAACTTTCATCCGGTGCCACTGAAGAAGTTGCGTGACAGCCGTTTGCAGGAGTTTCTTGCAAGAATGGGTGAATGAATGTGAGAACGAAGTAGTAACAAAATGACCTGCCTTATCCGTCACGGACTGGGCAGGTCTCAAATAGTAGGTTTAGTCTGAGATATGAGGAATGGAAATATAATCAGTATCGCAGCCCAACTCGGTTGGACTGCTTCCGCTCAGTACAAGGAAGGCAGGCTCTTCTTTGACTTCCATCGGAAGACCTTGAGCGGTGTGCCGTTTACCTTCACGGCAGAAATGAAGGACGGCAAGGTAAGTAACCTGGTGAAGGAGATTGAGTCCTTCGTGGAAGCCATTGAGCCGGAGACCTGTGCTTCGGAGTGGATGGTTCAGTCGGGTGCCGTGGCACCTTCCCGTTTCCGGCAAGCCGTGAGCGACATGGATGCCATCCGCACCGATGCGTGGCTCTTGGCTTGCCAGCTTGCCGAGGCGGACGGCAAATCCGTGTTGGCAGGTCTGCCCTGGAACCAGTGGAACTAAGTTCCGTAATCAAGCAAGTCCTAAGGCAGCCTTCTATTCACGAGGGCTGTCCTTGAACTTGCGTCCTCTTCTCGGGAGACCCGCTTCCTTGTAGGCAATGAGGTCGCTTCCCCGGAAGAGGATGCCCCTTTTATCGGTATGGATCCGGATAAAAGGCAAAGGTCGCTCGGTATGGTGGATGTAGTCGTAGATGGTGCATCGGTGAATCCCGAGGAAAAGGCAGGCTTCCTTCACGCTGTACTTCCGGTCAGAAACTATCGCTATCGGTGTGTTCTTCAAGTGGGTCATAATCAGTTGTTTTATGCGGTAAAGTTACGAAGAAAGGCACAGCACGGCAATAGCTCATCCGGTCTGCTAAGTGGGATTTTGGGGGACTTTGTGGGATTTTGTGATACCCTTTGCCAAAGGTTAGATAAACATTCATCCATCTTTCATCCAAGAAAAGGCAGTTAGTGAGGCTTTGCCACAAAAACACACCCTGTGCAGTTTCCGGCGGTATAGTTGGGGTGGTGACAAGCAAGACAGGGTGACACTGCTCAGGAAGCCCTGCTGCCGCTTTCAAATCCCTCTGTATATCAATATCTTTCTTTTCTTTAGAAAAAAGAGAATAGATAGTAATAAGCGGAAGCTGTCAACCGGTGGCTATATTTTTTATGCCGATGGATTTTCTGTCAACGCTTGTCAACGTTTGTCAACGCTGTTGGATTTATCAAAGTATATGACATTCAACGAACTAAGGTGTGGCTATCTTGTCAAGACGGAAATGCCCACGTCTTATAAATAAAGGTATCCATTTACGAGGATTTACGCAGGTGAATATGCAGGTGTAGAAGAACGAGTTAATCGTGCCTACAAGGTGTGGTAGCAGTACTTGGCAGGGATGGAATAAGGAATATCCGGCTCCGTGAAGCGATGAAGACTATGACCGCTCACCGTTTTCTCATCTTGCCTACGAGGATGTTTTTTGCAAAGGTATGGCTGTTCCCACCAAACGTCAAATCCCTTGCAGAAAATCTTCCTCAAACAAGTTGAGCGTATTTTCTGCCCTGAATTTGCCTAATTGGTGGCTGCCAGCACTCTGAGAAAAGCAAAAACATCCCTTCGAACAAGCTGCAAAACAGCAAAACAAGAGGGAAAAAAATCAGAGCATATGGCACACATGGACAATCACCTCAAGAAGCAGTTGGAAAAACCTCAGACATGGTTCTGCAAGTATTTCCCGAAACGCATCCGCAACGTCGGCGAAAAGGAAGTGGCTGACAGACAGATGGTATATGACTTCAAGGACGGACGAAGCTTTGAAGCAGTGGCACAAATGACCGCAGCAAGCCTAAAGGAGCAGTATGGCGATGGCTGCAAGGACATCACCTTTGTTCCGGTTCCGGCATCCACCTCCGAGAAGAACGAACTTCGCTATAAGGCTTTTTGCGAGAGAGTCTGCGAACTGACCGGAGCTATCAACGGCTACGACCATGTAAAGGTAATCGGTGGTCGCCTTGCCATCCACGAGAACCGCAAGCTGGAGAAGGAAATCCGCAAAGTGAGCATCATCGAGTTTGATGAAAATTGGTTCAATGGCAAGAATATTGTTACCTTTGACGATGTAATCACTCGCGGCATCACTTGGGCTACCTATTCCGACCAATTGGAGAACTTGGGCGCACACGTTCTCAGTGGCATCTTCTTGGCAAAGACCCATTATAAAGTAACAACGAACTGACAATGACAGACAATAGAACAATGAAAACAAAGGCAACGGCAAAGGCGGTTGCCTTTACCGGACATAGAGAAATATCCCACATCCATCAAGAACAAGTAAGGGAACGGCTGAAGGAAGCCGTTCTGCAAGCCATCCGTCAAGGAGCGAACAAGTTCTACTGCGGCATGGCACTCGGTTTCGACATGATGGCAGCAGAAGAAGTCCTTTCCCTCAAGTTGGGCATCCCCATGCTGAAACTGGTAGCAGTCGTTCCCTTCAAGGGACAGAGCGCTTCCTGGTCCATGGTGGAGCAGCAACGCTATGCCTATATCCTTTCCAAGGCTGACGATGTGGTGCATCTGAGTGAAGACTACTTCAACGGATGCTATTTCAAGCGGAACGACTACATGCTGTCGCATTCCGGCAGTGTGATAGCCTATTTTGACGGCAAGCCGAAGGGTGGCACAGCCTATACTTGTCGCAAGGCAAGGGAGAAGCGGATGCCTGTCGTCAATGTGTATTAGGCAAGCGATATTATACGCTTTTCATATATTTTCTGAAAAGCGTATAACATTATTCGGAAAACTGCTTATCTTTGTGCTGAAATAGCGTTTAGACCATGGATAATCAGGAAAAACAAGTGATAAATCAAGCGGAAAACCAGCCCAAGAAACCCGGCAGAGGGGGTAAAAGACCCGGTGCAGGTCGTCCCAAGGGAGATGGCACCAGCAAACTCTATGCTTTTCGGGCTGATAAGGAAGTGGCTGCCTATCTGGACAGCCAGGAGAACAAGACGGACTTTATCAAGGAATGTATCATCCGGCAGATGGAAGTAGCTAAAAGCAGGCAGGAAGACGAAGCCTTGATGCAGTTGGGAGAAGTGATGCCTACCAGCCGTATCAAGCCGATGACATTGCCTTTCTTTGATGTGAAGGTGGTGGCCGGTTTTCCCATTCCTTTGAACAACGATGAACTGGCGCAGGACATCGAGGTGTTGAAGATGCTGTGTCCACACCCGGACTCTTCGTATTTGATCCGTGTGCAGGGCCGTTCGATGATTGAAGCCGGAGTGCATGATGGCGACATCATCATAGTCGATAAGAGTGAACGGAACCCTACGGAAAAGCAGATTGCGGTCTGTGAACTGAATGGAGAATACACGCTGAAACGGGTTTGCAGGAAGGGAGGAACCCTTTGGCTGGTTCCGGCCAATCCCGAGTACCCCGAGATTGAAATCTCTGAGGGCGATGATTTCAGTGTTTGGGGAGTCGTGACGTATATCATCCATAAACCTATCTTTTGATAATTCTTTATGATAGCATTGGTTGATTGTAACAGCTTCTTCTGTTCTGTGGAGAAGGTTTTCCATCCCGGACTGAACGGCAAGCCCGTCTGTGTGCTTTCCTGCAACGATGGCTGCATTGTGGCCTTGACTCCGGAAGCCAAGGCACTGGGACTGCGCCGTGGAGACCCAATCTTCAAGAAGAAGGAGATAGTGCAGCACTATGGGGTGAAGTTGTTCTCTACGAACATGATGCTTTACGCGGCCATGTCGAAAAGGGTGAACAACATCCTTCGTTCGGCTGTGCCCCATTCGGAAACCTACTCGATTGATGAATCTTTCCTCTATCTGGATGGTCTGGAGAAATATCATGACTTGGAGGCCTACATGCGTGGAGTGGTGGAGAAAGTCCGGCTCTATACGGACATCCCGGTTAGTGTAGGAATTGCACATACCAAGACTTTGGCAAAGATTGGCAGCAAGTTTGCCAAACAGTACAAAGGTTACCGCTCGGTGTGTATGGTTGATTCTGAGGAGAAAAGACGAAAGGCATTGGCGCTTTTTGATTTGGCGGATGTCTGGGGAATCGGCAAACAGACCTTAGCCAAACTGGACTACCTGGGCATCAAAACACCTTTGGAGTTCGCCGACAAAAAGGAAAGTTGGGTTCGCAGCCACTTCACTAAGTCGGGACTGCAGACGTGGAAGGAACTGAACGGCATTCCGTGCATTGATACTTCGGAAGTAGCGCAGCGGCAAACCATCTGTACCAGCCGGAGTTTCGGAAATCTGGTAACGGATTATGACGAGTTGCAGGCATCGGTCGCTAGCTTTGCCGCCAGTTGTGCCAACAAGTTACGGGGACAACACTCATTAACTTCTGCCGTGACGGTCTTCGTATCGAGCAACCGCTTCCGGGAGGACCTTCCTCAGTATTCTAATGGGCAGACAAGGATCCTGCTCCTACCGACTTCGGACACGATAGAGATTACACAGGCGGCGCTGAGTGTGCTGAAGGAAATCTACCGGGAAGGCATCAGCTACAAGAAGACGGGAGTCATTCTGGGAGACATCACCGATGCTTCCTATATCCAACAGAACCTCTTCGATGAAGTGAAGAATCGACCGGAACGGATGCAGCTTATGAAAAGCATTGATGCACTGAATCACCGCTTCGGCTTGCGAAAGATACATCTGGCCGTGGAGGGCGAAGAGAAGCAGGCCTGGCATGCCAAGAGCGAGTTCCGAAGTGGTAACTATCTGTCGGACTTGAAGGAAATACTGACTATCAGGATATAAGGTAGTAATATTCACTTCTTATACTTAGGTAATAATAAAAATAATTGATAGACATGAAGAAAATAAAATATACTAGTTCAAGATTATGCTTTAAGGCTGATGAAATAGAACCATTAAATGATTCCGATGTATTTATTATACAGACTCCACAGGGGACTTTTCAGTTTACAAAAGCTGAGTTTTACAGGGAATTTTCTAATGTGACAAAAACAAAGAGTTATAGAGAAAATGGAGTCTATCATTATTCAGTAACCCCCAAACGGGCTCTATCGTTTTTGATTGATAATACTTGTTCGTTAGGATGTAAGCAGGTACCCTCCAATGATTTGGTTGGCGAGGATATAAGGTCAAAGATACGTGAGATTGGGGCATTATGGCGTTCTTCTCCCAATAATCCATCTATAGACCAGGAGGTGGTTAATCAATGGGAGAAACTTATAGATGATTGGATTGAGGATTCGAATATGCCATTGATTGTCCGGAAGGAAACAAATAAACGTGGACAAGCTTTTAGACATAGCATCACCGGACGCGAAATAATTATTGCTGATAATTCGGTAGCTCTTTGGGTTTATGGGCATGTGTTGAAGGGAAAAGTGTTTACATTAAGTCAAATCAGAGAACTGCTGCAGAATAATGAATTGCCTGTTGTTTTTATGGCGACGAAAGAGATTAGGAAAAATGCCAAATATGCAAAAGCTCTTGGGAAAAATCCCTTGTCTAACTGGAAACTTTGTCATATTGAATCTATAGGGTTAAATACTAATACCCCAATAATTGATTTAGATATAGAAGTTATCAAGGAGCATTTTAGGAAATATGTTAGCCCTAAGAATATGTTTGTCTTACCAAAGGAAATTGGAGATTTGGGTGAAATAGAAACTTTTATAGAACAGCAGAGGTGAAAGACTCTCTTTGTTTCTTTTATAAAAAGAAATGGTCTCGTTGAATATTCGGAGAAACTAAGTGTCAGGATATAAAATAAGGGCACCGATATTCGATACCCTCCAGCTTACCTTGGCTTGGATTTAGTCTGCCAAAGAAAAGAGTTCCACAGTCTTGCGTCCTTTCTTGGTTTCTTCTGACTGTACTTTGCCTTCTCTTGCCAGCCATCCGATAGCTGCCACAATTTCTTTGTCGGTCAGTTTGGTTTCCTTTTTCAGCTGAGTCAAATCCATTCCACCTTTTTCATGCAGTACGTTCCATACGGCACCTGCATGTGTGCCAATCAAACTAATGTCCATATTGAAGATATATTCTAAAAACAATGCAGAAGTACTGCTATTTGTGCTGATTTACAAGCAAAAAACGTAGTTGTTTGATGTTTGTTTGAGGTGCTTTCATTATCTTTGTGCGTTTTTTTAAGAATGAAGAAATGACTAAAGCAGAATTGTGTAAGAGAATATCCGATAAGACCGGATGTGATGCCCAGACCGTACTGGCAGTAATGGAGAGTTTGATGGTGGAAGTGAAGGAATCACTGGAGAAGGGAGAGAATGTTTATCTTCGTGGCTTCGGCAGCTTTATCGTGAAGCAGCGTGCGGAAAAGATGGCGCGTAACATCTCCAAGAATACCACCGTGATTGTGCCGGCTCACAACATCCCGGCATTCAAACCTGCCAAGGAGTTTGTGAAGTTGGTGAGCAAACTGGAGGATTGATAGTGCTTGAAAAAGGCAGGTGTCTGCCTCTTATAAATACATGCGAAACGATTATATAGTTGTGCATAATCGTTTCGCTATTTTGGCAATCTTAGCTAAAGGAATGATTTATTTATCCCATTGCATAAACCATTCCTTTTCGTTATTGTCTGAATCTATTCCTTCCCTGATAACTTGAAAACCTTCTCTGATATAAAACTTCAAGGCTTTCTGGTTTTTTTCATATACAGTCAAAGATAGGGTCGAATGTGTGTTCTTGAGAAAACTCAGCAGTTGTTTTCCGATTCCTTGTGATCGTTTCTTTTGTTGGACAAAGATTCCTGCAATATAATTGTTCTCTAGTCCTGCGAAGGCCACCACTTGATTTTGTATTTCATAAACATAAATATCTGCTTGGGGAAGCACTTGTTTCATATACTCCAGATGGCTTTCCCAGTAAGTTGCCGCAATAAACGAATGGGCATCTAGGTTGCTCTTTAACCAGATATTCAAAACTGACGGCAAATCTTCCGGTTGGTATTTTCTAATCATATTGTATCGTTCTATATAGCTATTTAATTAAAAGACCATGTTTTTATTCTGTTAATTCTTTTTGAAAACAAATCATATCCTGCAATAACTTTCCCTCTTCTATTATCGGGTGGTCGTAATGATCCGTGAAGAAATTCGGAATGGTATGGGAATAGTGGAAACCACAGCTCCGATAGAAAGAGGTGGTTTGCACACTGTCACCTGTACCAACCTGCATAATTTGTTTTATCCCTTTGTATTGTTGACACAAGTATGTAATAAACTTTCTACCATAACCGCGTCTTTGGATTGATGGTAAAATGGCGATGTTCTTCAATTCGCAGACACCATTTCCTTCGTCTGTAACTACGGCTACACCGATGGGACTGCCTGATTCTGTTGAAAACATTACAAACATTTCTCCCCGTTCCAGGTAACGGTCTATCATGGATTCCTGCTCATCGCCCAGCAACAGCAGTTGCAAATACTGCTTTTTCCTGGTTTCCTGTTTGATGATGTATATAGGTTCAATAAGTTTCATGCTTTCATTATTTCAATAGTTTCCAATAACCGCCTTTGGAAGGGCTTATATATTCTATCAGGTGTTTTAATTCTTCCATATCACGATGAATGGTATGGATTTCATGTCGAGTTTTTCTAAGCCATTTATTTTCTTGGGACATTTGTTCGCTTCTTGGGACATAATCCTCGGTTTTGACTGACATTTTCATGTAAGTAATGGAGATGAATGGTGAACCATTATCGATTTCCGTGTTGTAGTTGGTTAGTACAACGCCGGTATTGTGGATGTCAAAACCTTAGTTTATAAAAACGACCCGCCGATTTAAGCATTGTGAAGAGGCTTGGCGGGTTCTTGTTCTTTAAAATTGACAAATAATTTCCCTTAATCCGATAAGGATTCACAGGTTATTTCCGGATGGCAGACTGCAATGACGGGTTCACCCAGTGCATTCTCGATGGTAATCAGCGTGTCGATGTTGAAGTGGTGCGTGCCACGCATCCATCTGCTGATTTCGGACTCTTTCTTTCCCAAACGCAGTGCAAGCTCTTTCTGTTTCAGACCTTTTGCTTTCAGTATCTCGTGTATTCTGTCCACGATTTTGAAAGACAAATCGACCATGCGCCTGATTTCAGGATTCACCTTCTGGCGTCTCGCTTCGATTATATTACTCGTTTTCATATCGTGTGATATTAAATGGCCATCAGTTCCTTGCCATAGAAGTTAATTGTATTGCAAATATACGATACTTTCTCTCCAGCACCAAAAGTTAACTTCTAAATCAATCATTGACATGTCCCAATTCGTAGGTAGGTATGGCTGGTTACTCTACATCTTCCGTTATCACTTCCGTTTCCAAATCCAGCCCGAACATCTCCTTGAGTTGCAGGTAGTCGAAGCATAGCGCTTTGGGGCGGTTCACCTTCGGACTCTGGATAACCTTTCCGTCTTTCACAACCGTCACGCAATCCGGGTTACCACTGGGCAGCAGGATGTAGAAGCGGTCCTGCTTGGTGCCCAGAAAAGCCGGATGGGATTTGAGGTACGACAGAATGGTGGACCAGGACGAGCGGTTGGCCGTGATGTTCTGGGTGGAGTTCCGACTGCTGAACAGCGAAGAGATCGCTGCCATGTTCAGGTACAGAATCGGATGCCCCTCCTTGAACTCAATATCTTCCTTGAGATTTATCGGACGGAATTTGGTGAGGTAACGGATGTTGAAATGCACCTTTTCCATACACTTGCCAACGGATTGCCAGCCCTGCAGCATGTTCCAGAAGTCCGCCACCTCGGAACTTTCCTGCGCCAGTTCGTTCTGGTGCCGGATGCCCTTGATGGTGGTTTCCAGCATCTGGCTGTAACTGAAAGGGAAATCAATGACCGATTCCAGCGTGCGGAATGTGGCCAGCGGGATAATCCAGTTTCCGAAAATACGGTCGTGGATGGTTTCGCTTTCCATTCGGGTGGCCAGTTCGCCCTTGGTGATGGTGAACATGTGAGGAAAGTTCTTTTCGAACAGTTCCCGGTGCTGCAGAATCTCCAGCGTGAGGTGAGTAAGCCCCAGGCTGCACATAGCCTGCAGCTCTTCATAGCGTTGCTTCTCCTGATAGCTGAAGGAGGTCTTGGTATAGGAGAGGAAGAGTACACGGGTATAGAGCGCCATGTCCTGCGTAGGCTTTTCCTGGCCGCAGATGACCACTCCGGTGGTGACAATAGTCTGGGATGCCATGCCATCGGTCAGCGTGTTCTTCTTCGTCTGGCCGCCTCCTCCCCACAATCCCTTGAGAAAGGCAATCTTCCGGATGTCGAGGTCGTTCTTGTACTCATCGAACACCACCAGCGTATTGACCGCCTGGGACACCCGGTCGTTCATGGCCGGAACGGAAGCCACTCCCATGTTGGGCGGTTCCACATCGTGCAGGAAAAAAGCCTCCAGACTGGTGGCCAGCGTAGTTTTACCCGTACCTTTCTCTCCGAACAGGTTCAGGATGGGAAAGTGACGGGTACGCTTGTATACCACATCCCGGAAAAGGGTGGCCACGAGGTAGCAGAAAGCAATCCGGGCATTCTCTCCAAAGACTTCGGTCAACTTTTCGATAAAGGAGCGGAGCAGCACCCCGTTGTTCTTCCGGTGAATCATCAGCCGCTCGAACTGGTAGATTTCCGGATTGTTCTCGTAAATCTTGGAAGTGGCCGGAATGTAGTATGCCTTGCGGTTGTCCCCACGGATGATGCCCATTTCGTCCACTTCATGAAAGGCCTGGTGCTGGTAAATGCCGTTGCCGAAGGCAAAGAACTGCTCGCTGTCGTTCCAGCCCAGCTTGCGGATGCGCTCCGCCGTATCGGTACGGGCATACAGGAATTCCTTCACGCGGTTCAGCTTCTCAATCTTGCCCAGCCACACATAGTTGCCCAATGAACCGACCTTCTGCTGGAAGTTCGTCAGGGAGCACAATTCCGATTCCTTCAGTTCGATGATGCCCGACTGGCGGTAGGAGTTGGTCAGGCGGAACAGGCGAATCCCGTTGTTCTCATCGTGGATATGGAACAGCGGTGTCAGGATGAAATTGGAGATGCGGATAGGGTCCTCCTCATTGTCACCGAGTGCATAGTAGCAGTTGTTCCGCACAAACAGCCCCAGCTGACGGAGAGCGTCTGCTTCCTCCAACTGTTTGTCCATGGTGGACTGCCGGCTGTTTCGTCGGGCCTGGTTGCGAGCCTGCGTCACGGCATCCTTCCAGAGTCGGGCTTTTCCGTACACCTGTCCCAGCTGTTCGATGCACTGGTCATACACCATCTGGTCCTTTACATACCGGAGCAGGTCTGCAGTCTGGGCAACCACCTTCTGCTGCCCGGCCAGCGAATCCGCCGCCTGAAACAGCTTTTCGGCATTCCATACGATGAAATGCTTTTCCCTCAGGTTCCGGTAGGTGGCTTCATCCTGAATATAGCTGTCAGCATCATTCTTCATGGGGATTTCCCGGAGTGCTTCCGGTGGAATAGCCTGTCCCTCATACATTTTTTGCGATTCTTCCTCAGTCAGTTCCCGGCTGCCAAGGGGAAGTTCTCTCACGGTGACGTGAAACCCTTTTCTGATAGCTAACGCTCCGTTTTCCATTGCCGCCTTGAATCCGGCACCCGGAAGGCCGTCTTCCGAAACATCGGAGTCCGGTATGAAGCAGAGTGAGTCCGTGTGCCGTTTCAGCAACTCCAGCTGATTCTCGTTCCAGGCAGTCCCTAGGCTGGCCACGGTGTTTTCCAGTCCAATGGATTGCATCCGCAATACATCCGGTGCCCCTTCCACAATGATGATGTTCTCGGGATTCCGCAACCGGAAAGCGCGGTCGATACCGAACAGCGTTTCCCCCTTGGTGTAAATGAGACTGGTGGCTGAATTGATGTACTTGGGGGCTTTGGGGTTGGTGCCGATATACCGGGCCGTATAGGCAATGATGCGTCCCCACCGGTTGCGGACCGGAATCATGATACGTTCCCGGAACATGGGGTAAACATCGTTATCCTCGGCACGTTTGAACATCCCCAGCTCAAACAACAAGTCTTCCTGTATTCCTTTTTGGCGGCAAAAATCCATAAAGGCTTTGCCGTCTTTCGGTGCATAGCCGATACCGGCTTCCGAACAGAACTCTTCCGGCCAGCGGCCATAGGCATAGTCCTGTGCATGACGGGTTTCGTCACTGCCAGCCAGCCGGAGGTTGTTCACAAAGAAATTCTGGAGGATGTCCAAAGCGACCAGCAGAGACTCTTTGCGCTTCTGTTCCGTTTTCTCTTCTTCTGTGGTTTCTCCGTCCTTCGTATATTCGATGGTTATATTGTGCTGTTTGGCTATAAACCGGACCGCATCCAGAAAGTTCAGGTTTTCCTTCTCCATGATAAAGGTGATGCCGTCACCGCCCCGGTTGCAGCCGAAGCAGTGATACAGGTTCTTCGAAAGGTTGACCGCAAAGGAAGGTGTTCTTTCCGAATGAAAAGGACAGAGCCCTTTGAGCGTATGGCCACCTTCTCGCTTGAACTTCACATATGGCTCCAATATGCGCTGAATGGGCAAATCCCTGACTTTGGCAAGCGTGTTTTCACTGATCATAACATGCGGAGTTTAAGCCAGCAGTCCAGAATGGACTGGCCGGAGTATTTCAGACGATGGTGATTGTTCGGATTGATGGGCTGTATGTAGCCGTTCATCCGGTATTTACGCAATGTCTTGTAACAGATTCCCAGTTCTGCACAAGTTCTTTTTACTGTATAGACACCCAATGGGTCTACCGTTGGTCTTGATTCGTTCATAAAACCAATATTCGTTTACGATTCCCACAAACATGTGTTTTTAGTCTTTCCTCCTTGTGAAAAGGAAAAAAGCATCATTTGCTACGGAAGTCAATGAAACCTACTATTTCTATAGCTCTGCTTTCTTTTGTTTTCTGACAGCAAGCGGCATACAATGTCACAGAAGAAAATGTAGCTGCCGGTATGTTGTAGTTTAATATTCTATTCTCGTTTTTGTCCGATGATGTTGTTACCTACATCCTCCATAACTTTCTTGATTTCCTTGGGTGCCACCTTCAGATAGTCTTGAGGACACCTTTGCAGGAACCGCAGGTCGGCTGTTTTGTAATCGAGTTTGCCCGGCCTTTTATAGGCATGAACCAAACCTAGCCGTTTCCACCTCTCCACATTTGCTCGTCCAAACAACTCGAAGGCCTTCCGCTGGGAAATGAACTCAGGGTCGTTTGAATCTTCCTTTAGCAGTCTGACAATCTGTGATGCCAGGTCCTTGATGAACATCTCGTAAGGTACAAGATGATCCGAGAATTGTAGCGTATTCATATCTTCATACGGCTAATGACTACTTGGTTCGCTTCACTGTAATGGTCCGGGCTTCCCTGTCCGTTTTGGTTGTATACTGACGGTTGTGAATGGCACCCAGTTCGGAGGCTTGCGTACGCACACTTTTCATCCGTGAAATGGGATAGATAACAGCCTCTCCAATTTGGAGAGCTTCCAGTACCGGACGGATTTTATTAAAATAATCAGCCATAATATTGTTTGTTTAATGATTAATGTTTAACTTTGCAGTGATATTTATTAATATAATCAGTTGCAAAGAAACAAATAAATGTTTTATAAGCAATAGAATGGGTAATATTATTTTGTTTAACGGCTATTTTTTAACATTTGACATGGCTTTTGAAATAAAACACATCAATGTAGGCAGCGCGATTGAAGATCGTCGCAAGCAATTGGATATAACCAAAACGGAACTCGGACGTCGAATCAATGTACCCCAGCAGCATGTGAACCGTATATTGGAGCGAGAAACCATGGAGACCAACAAGTTGGTACAGGTATCAGAGGCTTTGGAGTTCAATTTCTTTGAGTTGTTTTGTCCGAATAAGGACGAACGGGTTTCCGCCAAGAACGCGGCGGTGGCCTATAACGGCAATGTGACCAATACGCAGGTGGGTGATAGAGTGGTGGATGGTTCACTGGCTGTAGCCAATATACAGATTACCTCTCTCCAGAATGAACTTGACACATTGAAAAAGTCAAATGCTACTCTTCATAACAACTTGGAGGACAAGGAGCGTATCATCGCCATGAAGCAGGAGAAAATCGATATGATGCAGAAGGTGATGGACTTGATGCAGGAAAAAATTGATGCCTTGGAAGGCAGATAGTCCGGATAAAAAGCAAACGATGAAAGTTCTGCGACTTGACAGAGCTTTCATCGTTTGGAGCCTTATGCCGTTTCAGCGGATGTTGGCATTGTGGAAGAACCTTATGGGTTTTATGAAAAAATCTTAGGTGAACGATATGCTGATGTTTTATACCAATTAGCATCATGCTTATATCTGGAAATAGCAATAGATGAACTGATACCATATCGTTCAGCCTCTTCTGCTATAGTCTTTACAATCTTGTGGGGTGAAAGGCTGTTACAACCTACTTTCAAGATGGCATTCCATATATTTTCAGGAATTAGCGCATTCCTGGCAAATTCATTCGCTTCTTTTTCTCTTGGGTCAGAAGAATATTCTACTCCCTCAATAGCAATAAATGCTTTTTGACTGTCAGAAAGATGCCGGTCAATGTGGCAGAGTTCATGTAGAATATCAAAAGCCAGCTTATCCATATCATTGTAGCGATAAGTTACAGTGATGACCGGATGGCCATTTGCGAGGGTCGAATAAGCGTCAATTGGTGCTTTTTCTAATTTTTTAACCTCTGCCAAAGAAATGCCGTAGCTATGGAGACACTCTTTGATGCTTTCAACAGTCATTCTTCTTTGATTAGCCATGGAAGCTATTTCATCTGCAGCTTTCAAAGCGTTTCCTTGTTTATAATTATCAGGAGCTGTTATCTGAGAAATGGATAACCAATTGATAACAAGCCAGGTGAGCATATTCTTTTCGTCAATTTGCACCTTTTCACTGTGCTTGTAAAGTCCGGCAACCTGCATCTTCTGCTCTTGTATATTCAGCAGGTCAAAAGGGAGCAAGTCCTTTATCCATTTTACTCTATCAACAACCTTTGTGTAAGGGCAAAGCAGATGTTTGTATAAATGTTTTAGGTTTAGCATCTTGGAACATTCTTCCTCAAAACTTAGGGCTTCCTGCTCTTCTATGCTTCGCTGTTCTATAGCCTTACAATCATAGGTATAGCTGTTTTGGAGATTCATCCAGAACTTGTAAGGTATTCCCAGATGCTTCTCCAGTTTCATAGCCAAATCATCATTAAGGTTGCGCTTTCCCTTAATGAAAGCATTTAAGTGCGTGGGTTGCACACCTATTTGCTGGGCAAATTCTTTTTGTTTAAGGCCACGTTCCTGCAATTCTTCCCGTAGGATTTCTCCGGGGTGTATTGCCCTGGCAGGAACGGGATTGTTACTTCTTGTTGCCATAATGTGTGCTGTCTATTTCTATGAGTTCTACTTCGATTCCGTCGTCGGTTTCTGTAAACAACAGGCGTTCTACCATACCATTGACAATTCGAACGGAGCTTCTTGGCTCTACTTGGTACTTCAACTTCTCATAATGCAGAAAACTAAAGAGTTTTAGGTCAGCCGTAGAGTCTACATCGTGCATTGTTTTTACTACACGGATATATCCATCTATGAACTTTTTGTTTTTGCAAAAGCTTTTGTACCTCTTGTCTTTGGTTTTACCTGTTTCATACAATTCCAACAAAACTTCATCCTTGAATGTCACTTTCATGCGGTGAATGCTGTTTGTTGCTGCAAAGATACGCATAAATTACCATATTTGGTAATTTATCCAAGGATTTTTTCAAATTCAGGGAGAAATACAACCAATACCCATTATAAGATAGGTATTTTGCAACAGTCCATTTAGCTGAATCATGATCCAGTAACTTTAAGTGTTCTCTGCTACGAGCCTTTGCTGCCACAGGGAACTTTTGGGACTTTCGACGTAATTTTCTGACGTTAGTCCATTGAAAATGCCAAGAAAGTTAAAAGCATTAGGGATTCTAACAAAACATATCCGTAATTATTTTACGGAAAGAATTAAAAGTGTATCTTTGTAAGCAAAACAATCACTAACAGTAAATGCTATGTTGAAGAAATTTGCCGTAACAAACTATAGAGGGTTCAAGAATCGTATGGAATGGGATTTGTCGCATCCCAGCAACTATACCTTTAACAATGATGCCATCCGGAATGGTGTGGTTAAGAATGGTATCATCTATGGGCCGAATGGGGCAGGTAAATCCAACTTCGGATTGGCGCTGTTCGACATAGCCAATCATCTTTCACACAAATGGAAGAAACCTGACTATTACCTGAACTACGCCTGCGCAGCTCATTACGATGAACCGGTTGACTTTGAGTACACGTTTGCTCTTGATGGGCACGATGTGGTATATACCTATAGCAAGGTGGCTGCCGAACTAAAAGGGGAAATCATTCGGGAACAGTTGCTTATTGACGGCAAGGAGGTGCTGTTGAAGGATGGCGAGCGGTTGAACATTTCCGAAGAATTTGGTTTGACGGAAGTGGCCATTGAAAATCTGAAGGAGAGCGCCAACAACATCTCCCTGGTCAACTACCTGCTCGGTGCTGTTCCCCTTCCCAAAGGACATGCCTTATTGCTGCTTCGTGATTTCGTAGAGAATATGCTGTTCTTTAGAAGTCTGGACAACCGTGAGTTTATTGGTCTGAAGGAAGGTGGCAGTAACATCGAGGAGTACATCATCAAGAACGGCCTTGCTGATGATTTTGCAGCCTATCTGCAAGAAGTGAGCGGACAAGTCTTTCAGTTTGCCTCCGGCATTCCGGGAGAAAATGTGCTGTATTGTCTGATGGACGGTCGGAAAATTCCCTTCCAATGGGTCGCTTCTACAGGCACAAAGAACTTGGAACTGCAATACTACTGGTTGAAGGAAATGGGCAATGCTTCGTTCGTATTCATCGATGAGTTTGATGCTTTCTATCATCACGAACTGTCTTACCAGATTTCAAAACGCCTGTTCGAGGGACCGAACCAGGTGTTTGTCACCACGCATGATACTTTCCTGCTGAGTAATGACTTGTTGCGTCCGGATTGTTTCTTCATTCTGAGAAACAATGAAATCAAGGCCATCTGCGACCTCACTGACAAGGAGCTCCGCTTTGGCCACAATCTGGAGAAACTTTATAGAGGCGGTACTTTTGGCTTATGATTCTATTTGTATTTGAAGGCAATGAAAGAGAACCGCGCCTATACCGGACACTGGAGCGGCTCTATTTCCCGAGGGAGAACGATAATATCATCTGCTCTTTCGGGAACAATATCTATGACCTTTACAACGAACTGCTGGCCTATGGAGAGGGCGGTGACATTGTTTCCCTGATGCGCGAACGGTTGGCAGATGCAGGTGATGCCACACTGGATGGCATTCGCAGTTCGGATATTTCGGAAATCTTTCTCTTCTTCGATTATGACTTTCAGAACTCGCAGCTTTCGCTGGAAGAGATTAACCGAAGGGTAAGGGAGATGCTCACATGGTTTGATGACGAAACGGGCAACGGCAAACTTTACATCAACTATCCGATGATTGAATCCATTCGTTATACCCGGGAGTTGCCGGATGCGGATTATATCAACTATGTGGTAAGCCGGGAGGAGTGCAAGGACTTTAAACACATGGCACGCGATTTCTCTGCCTATAACAGTTTGGATCATCTCTTGTTTAAGGATGGCGAGGTCCCTACCAAAGAGAAATACATCAAAGTGAAGGATAACTGGTCGTACTTGAAGCAGATGAACGTCGCTAAGGCTCATTGGCTGATAACGGGTGAAAACTCCTTGCCTGTAAACAAATCAATGGTCAATCAACTTTCCATATTCGATGGTCAAGTGTCGCATTTCGTTACTCCAAAGAGTATGGTGGCTATCTTGAACTCTTTCCCCATCTTTATTTATGAGTATATGAAGTAAGTTCTCTGAAAGATAAATGGTCTGTATAACTGCAGACCGTTTATCTTTTAGAGGAGGTTTCTAATTAAATCTTTTCATGACTCTTTCGTTTGGCTAAATGAAACGTAGGTATCTCCTAAATGCGGAATACCGCCCAATCGTCCTGCCCGGTAGGCATTGTATCTTGCAGGCAATATACAGATATTGTCGTTTTATCGGATATTTACAAGGGGCTAGCTGTATTTTTGCCAGCTTACTAAAATTCTTGATTATCGCTTACTAAAGTCCTCTTTCTATACCTTATTATATAATACTTCGAAAGAAAACCCTAATGAATGAGCTGCTTTCCAAAATGAAGCGTTAAATAAAGACTGTCCCTATCAGATTGTTCCCATAATGATTGTTTGTTTGATGTTTAATGATTAATTTTGCAATGGTTGTTAGATACTGATACACAAGGTTTCGAGCAACCGAATTATCGTACCCGTTACAGATAATTCTTTGATATCTTTCGTGGGTTTTGCTCTCGTGAGAGCTTACAAAACACTTGCGAAAACATTGTTCCTTATTGATAGTCAATAGCATTTGGCTGTTTTACCCGCAGTTATATGTATGTTATTGAATATCAGGCATGCAAAAGTTGAGAATAGGCCGAAAACTTACAAAAGAATTACAAAAGGCTCGTTCTCCGTTGAAAATCAGATACGCATAGCTGTGGCCCAAGCCGCCGTTGAGGAATAATGGACTAATTTGCTACTCTTTTAAAAACAGCGGCCCGAATAGCTTACAAATTACTTACAAAAGTGTCGTAAGCTACTGATATTCATATAGTTGAAGCCGCGGCGCAGGCTGCCATTGAAGGCTGATTTCAATAATACTGAATAATGACATTTATGGGCTGCATGCTTTACTTGGTAATGGCATGCGGCCTATTTTGTTGGAAAAAACTGTAGTTTCTATTAATTTATTTGTATTTTCTTTAGTATATTTGCTTCCCATAATTTTATAGTTTCCAATAAGCAAGCAAAAAACGATGATATTGACAATTACGGCAGCATACGATGTTTGGACGAATGACTTCTATCAGAATAATGAAGCATTGGTATATAGTTTTGGGATAATTGTCATTCTGCTTTTGGTCATCATGATAATCATTTCCATCAGCAAGAGCAAAAGGTTGAAGACGTTGCAGCGCATCAATGAGGTTGCCGAAGAATCCAACCAGCTGAAGAATGCTTTCATCGCTAATATGACTCACGAAATTCGTACTCCTTTGAATGCCATTGTAGGCTTTACAACTATGCTTGCCGAAATGGATGATCTGGACAGAGAAACCCGTATGGCTTTTCTGAAGGAGATTAATGATAACAAGGACTCGCTGCTGCAACTGGTCAATGACTTGCTGGACTATTCGAAGATTGAGGCAAATACTCTGGAATATAACGATGGAGAAGTGGATGTAAACGCGCTGATTGATGAAGTCTGTACGACGGAGAATATGCGCTCGCATCCCACGGGCATTCAGGTGGAGTTTGTAGAACGGTTGCCTCAATGCCGTTTGGTGGTGGACCGCGTGCGTTTTGCCCAAGTCATAGGTAACTTGGTGAGGAACGCCTTGAAGTTTACGGAGATGGGCAGTGTGAAAATCGGTTGCAGGAGATTGAGCAACCATAACTTCTATTTTTATGTGGCAGATACAGGCTGTGGTATCGATGAAGTGGGAAGACATGCCATCTTTGAACGGTTTGTGAAGATGAACTACAATATCAAAGGTACGGGGTTGGGGCTTTCCATCACCAAATCTATTGTGGAGCACTATGGGGGAGGTATCGGTGTGGAGTCTAAGAAAGGGGAAGGCTCCACCTTCTATTTCACGTTGCCTGCCGGTATTGAATACAAAGAGTACGGTAAATTTTGATTTGCCAGTCCAAGAAGGCTCAATCAGCCATTTTCTTCAACTTCTTGAAGTGGCGGATTACTTCCAGATAATCGCGGTCGGTGCAGGCATTGAATTTATTCCATAAGTCACCCATTACAACGGCACCACCGAATCCGTAATCCTTAATCTCCAGTATGTTGTCGGGAGTAATGCCTCCCAAAGCCATGACTCTACTGTCTATGACCTTACTTTTTCCTGCTTGCCGCAACTCTTCGGCTGTGAAGCCGGACGTGACTCCGGACTTTGTGATGCAATTATATATCGGGCTTAGGAACAGATAGTCATAGAAATGCTTCTTGTTCTGCACTTCGTCCAGTGAATGGCAGGTGCAACTGATGTGGCCCGAATAGTCGTGGGGCTCTTTGGGATTGCGGGTGTTTAGATGAATCCCCATCAGGCTGAACTCTTCCTGCAGGTAGAAGTGCTCATGGGTAATGATGCGCTTATGGTATTTTTCGGGTATCAGCGTTAAAAGCCGTTCTGAATACATGGCGGGAGTTTCCGGCTTCCTCAGATGTAGAATATCCAGCCCCTCTTCGAATAGTGCCGTGATAATCTTGTCTTCTTCCACAAAAAATGTGGGTGCTGTTACTACGATGAGTTTCATTTCTTTTGTTTAACTTTTAAGTTTAGCAAAGTTAATGAATACTTATGGTAGAAGCCAAAGAATTTCTTTAAAATATGTTAGATGGCTATTTTAAACAAGAAAACGCATTCTTGAACCTTAGTTGCTCAAGAATGCGTCATTAACATGTTTAGTGGGACCTTGTTACTTATTTCAGTCTTTTACCTACTACATCCCAGTCGATGATGCTCCACAGTTCGTTCACATGGTCGGCACGGCGGTTCTGGTAATCAAGATAGTAGGCATGTTCCCACACGTCGAATCCGAGTAGCGGAACAAGACCGGCGCGTACCGGATTGCTACCGTTGGCTTCTTTGGTGATGTGGAGTTTGCCGTTCTTGTCGGCAGACAACCAAGCCCATCCGGAGCCGAACAAGCCGACAGCTGCCGCGTTGAATTCCTTCTTGAAATTCTCAAAGCTGCCGAAGTCGCGTTTGATGGCTTCTGCCAGCTTGCCGGTAGGCTCGCTGTGGGCAGGCTTTGGAGCAAACTGTAAGAAGTATAATGTGTGGTTCAACACTTGTCCTGCATTGTTGAAGATGGCACCGTCCGGTGCTGTGGCAACAATGGTTACCAGGTCTTTGCCTTCAAATTCCGTTCCCGGAACGAGGTTGTTGAGGTTGTTCACATAGGTTTGCAGATGTTTACCGTAGTGGTAATCTATGGTTTGCTGACTGATTACAGGTTCCAGTGCATTGTTGGTGTAGGGAAGTTTTGGCATTTCGTAAGTCATAACTGTTATCATTAAAATCGTTAATATTGTATTCATAAGTTTCAATTATTTAATTTTGGAACTTTACTATATAAACACTATAACCTATAGAAATGTTCGTACGTCTCCGAAGCTTTTTTTATCTTTGCCTCCGTAAAAACAAAGGAAGAAAAAATATCATCATTTTAAGATTATACGGATATGCCCGATTATATAGAGGAACTGAACGAAGGACAACGGAACGCGGTGTTATACAATGACGGTCCGTCACTGGTGATAGCCGGTGCCGGTTCGGGAAAGACGCGCGTGCTGACCTACAAGATTGCTTATCTGCTGGAGAATGGCTACCAGCCTTGGAACATTCTGGCATTGACCTTTACCAACAAGGCGGCGCGCGAAATGAAGGAGCGTATAGCCCGTCAGGTGGGGCCGGAGAGGGCGCGCCATCTGTGGATGGGAACCTTTCACTCCATGTTCCTGCGCATTCTGCATGTCGAGGCCGGGTATATCGGCTTCACTTCGCAGTTTACCATTTACGATACGGCAGACAGTAAAAGCTTGATACGTTCCATTATCAAGGAAATGGGGCTGGATGAGAAAGTGTACAAGCCGGGGATGGTGCAGGCGCGTATCTCGAATGCCAAGAATCATCTGGTTTCTCCGGCAGGCTATGCCAACAACAAGGAGGCTTACGAAGGAGACCGTGCAGCCAAGGTTCCGGCGCTTCGCGACATCTACCAGAGATATTGGGAGCGTTGCCGGCAGGCAGATGCGATGGACTTCGACGATTTGCTGTTCTACACATTCCTGCTGTTCCGGGACCACCCCGAGGTGTTGGCGCGTTATCAGGACCAGTTCCGTTACATTCTGGTAGATGAGTATCAGGATACCAATTTTACACAGCACAGCATTGTGCTGCAACTTGCCAAGAACCATCAGCATGTCTGTGTGGTGGGGGATGATGCACAGAGTATCTACTCCTTCCGTGGTGCCGATATTGACAATATTCTCTACTTTACGAAAGTATATCCCGATACGAAGGTCTTCAAGCTGGAGCAGAATTACCGTTCCACCCAGACCATTGTCCGCGCGGCCAACAGCCTGATAGAAAAGAACCAGTGGCAGATACGCAAGGAAGTGTTCTCGGAAAAGGAGAAGGGAGAGGCCATTGGTGTGTACCAGGCATACAGTGATGTGGAAGAAGGGGATATTGTGGTGAATAAGATAGCTGAACTGCGGCGTGAAAAGCGCTATGCCTACTCTGATTTTGCGATACTCTACCGTACCAATGCGCAGAGCCGTATCTTTGAGGAAGCCATGCGCAAACGCAGTATGCCTTACCGTATTTACGGAGGCTTATCGTTCTATCAACGCAAGGAAATCAAAGATGTTATTGCTTACTTCCGTCTGATAGTGAATCCCAATGATGAAGAGGCTTTCAAACGTATTATCAATTATCCTGCACGGGGTATCGGAGATACGACAGTGGGAAAAATCATTGCTGCCGCCACCGGGCACAATGTAAGTTTGTGGACCGTGCTTTGTGAGCCGTTGGCGTATGGCTTGAACTTCAATAAAGGTACGGTGGGAAAGTTGCAGGCATTCCGCGAACTTATATCTGCCTTTATCACAGATGCTGCGGAGAAGAATGCCTACGAGATCGGTGCCGACATTATTCGCCAATCGGGCATCATCAATGATGTGTGTCAGGACAACTCTCCCGAGAATCTGAGCCGTAAGGAGAATATAGAGGAGCTGGTGAACGGTATGAGTGATTTTTGTGCCCAACGGCAGGAGGAAGGAAACCCGAACGTGTTGTTGGGTGACTTCCTTTCGGAAGTTTCCCTTCTTACCGACCAGGATTCGGATAAGGATGGGGACGATGAGAAGATAACCCTGATGACTGTACATTCGGCCAAGGGATTGGAGTTCAAGAATGTGTTTGTAGTGGGGATGGAGGAGAATCTTTTTCCCAGCGGCATGGTGGGTGACTCTCCCCGGGCATTGGAGGAAGAACGGCGGCTGTTCTATGTAGCCATCACACGTGCTGAAGAACACTGTTTCCTATCGTATGCAAAGACGCGTTTCCGATATGGCAAGATGGAGTTTGGCAGTCCCAGCCGTTTCCTGAAGGATATAGATATACGTTTCCTGCGTCTGCCTCAGGATGCGGGAATGTTCCGCAGGGTAGAGGAGGAAGCCGCCGCTTTCCGCAGGGAGAACGCCAGAGGTTTTGCGCCTGATAGGGAAGATGCTCCGTATGGAGGAAAAGAGCGTGTGTCTGTACGACCGAAACAGCAGATTATTGCGCCGACCGTTCCACGTAATCTGAAACGGGTGGCGCCTTCTGCAAATACGGCAAGTACATCGCCTTCTGCCGGCGGGTCTGCCAATCGTGTACAGCAGGGACAACTGATAGAGCACGAACGTTTCGGCCTGGGTGAAGTTTTGAAAGTGGAGGGCGAAGGAGACAATGCGAAAGCCACCATCCGCTTCAAGAATGCGGGAGACAAACAACTTTTGCTGCGCTTCGCGCGTTTCAAAGTGCTGTCATAGGATAGTCGCATCTTTTGTCTCACACAAAAACGGGATATTTGTAAGAGGATGATGGTATAAGTGTAGGACCGTGGTATCTTAAAAAAAGACAGTTAGAACGATACATACGGACAATTTAGAATAGTAAATATAGATAGAAGAATGACAAATAAAGACTTTTCCCTTTTCCCTTCTCCCTGCTATATTATGGAAGAAGGATTGCTGAGAAAGAACCTCGCACTGATAAAAAGTGTGGCCGACCGCGCAGGTGTGGAGATAATCCTCGCTTTCAAATCATTTGCCATGTGGCGTTCCTTTCCCATTTTCAGGGAGTATATAGACCACTCTACGGCAAGTTCCGTCTACGAAGCCCGTCTGGCATTGGAGGAGTTCGGAAGTAAGGCACATACGTACTCGCCTGCCTATACCGAGGTCGATTTTCCGGAGATAATGCGGTGCAGCAGCCATATTACTTTCAATTCGCTTTCGCAGTTCCACCGCTTTTATCCGGTAGTGGTGGCGGAGGGAAGCGGCATTTCCTGCGGTATCCGTATCAATCCTGAATACTCTGAGGTGGAAACGGAGCTTTATAATCCCTGCGCACCCGGTACTCGCTTCGGTGTAATGGCCGACCAGCTTCCCGAAGAACTTCCGGCGGGTATTGAAGGTTTTCACTGTCATTGTCACTGCGAGTCTTCTTCCTACGAGCTGGAACACACATTGGAGCACTTGGAAGGAAAATTCTCCCGCTGGTTCTCACAGATTAAGTGGTTGAATTTAGGAGGCGGGCATCTGATGACGCGTAAGGATTATGATGTAGAGCATCTTGTCCGTCTGTTGCAGGGCTTGAAGGGGCGCTATCCACATCTTCAAATCATTCTTGAGCCCGGTTCCGCTTTTACTTGGCAGACCGGTGTGCTGAGCTCGGAGATAGTGGACATCGTGGAAAACCGCGGCATTCGTACCGCCATTCTCAACGTTAGCTTTACGTGCCACATGCCGGATTGTCTGGAGATGCCCTATCAGCCTGCAGTGCGTGGAGCGGAGATGGGCGATGCGGGCCCTTACGTCTATCGCCTTGGAGGAAACTCCTGCTTGAGCGGCGACTATATGGGACTGTGGAGTTTCGACCATGAGCTGCAGATAGGGGAGAGAATCGTCTTTGAGGACATGATACATTACACCACTGTAAAGACGAATATGTTCAATGGAATTCACCATCCGGCCATTGCAATGTGGACAAAAGAAGGAAAAGCTGAAGTTTTCAAGCAATTTTCTTATGAAGATTATCGTGGGCGAATGAGTTGATAATCAAAAGTCTGCTTGTATGCCTGGCGAAAATGTACACTTTTCTGTGTGAAAAAAGTCTGCGGAATGTTTGCAGGTTTAAGGAAAATATCTACCTTTGCATCCGCAATCGCGGAAATAGCTCAGTTGGTAGAGCATAACCTTGCCAAGGTTAGGGTCGCGAG
>OBVU01000249.1_pt1 | contig 47924 bp, 37 predicted proteins | sample 1495171 | NCBI WGS metagenome assembly OBVU01 (sample SAMEA2580028, study PRJEB22360) | human gut metagenome | biome: human gut; feature: human-associated habitat; material: faeces | place: Denmark | collected 2008/2010
CTATGTTCCTAATTTTCAAACTGATAATTTTAATCTTTATATCGAACTCACGTTAATAATAGGTGTCATTTATCTGCTTTCGTTTAAGGAATTTCTATGTTTATTATGAAAATATCTGTATTTATTGTGAAAAAGTTAATATTGAGTTCTGGTTGCCTATGAATAATTTTATTATATCACCAGAACGGAGTCGTAGGACCTCGCAAAGAGGAAAAAAGTGAATGAAATAGATGGAGAGAATTGTAGAATAGATGTTGTTTGTAGGTTGGTATTTAATCTACCCAAAGCATGTCACTCATGATGCCGTCGGAAATAAATACTCCTTTTTCTGTAAGTTTCAATACGCCGTTGCTAAGTTCCAGTGTGCCTTGCGACAAATGTGGCTGTGCCATGCGAAGGCAGTAGTTGTACAGTTTGGTACCGAACTGCTCTTTCAGTACATCGAGCTGCATACCCCACATGGTACGGATGGTTGTAATGACAAAATCGTTGTAGCGGGTATATAAATCAAGCTCTTCTACCTCAAAATACGTTTCTCCGTTGTTTACTTGTTCAATATAGTGATCCAGTGAAGAAACATTCCATTGTCGGGAGATTCCGTTGTACGAATGAGCCGAAGGTCCGCATCCCAGATATTTCTTCCCGGTCCAGTAACTCGAATTATGGCGGGAGTACATTCCCGGCAGGCAGAAGTTGGAAATCTCGTAATGCTGGTACCCGTAGTCTTTTAGCTTGTGGATAAGCTGAGTAAAGAGCGAAACACTCAAATCCTCATCTGCTTCTTCCACCCGATGCTGCTCACGCAGTTTCCAGAGAACGGTACCTTCCTCGTAAATCAGGTGATAGGCCGATATGTGTTCCGGTTTCATGCTGACAGCCTGCCGTAAGTCTGCCTCCCATGTTTGCAGCGTTTCTCCCGGCAATCCATACATCAGGTCGATACTGATATTGGTGAATCCGGCTTTCCGGCAGCGTTCGAAGGCCTCGACAGCTTGCTGTGCCGTGTGCCGTCTGTGAAGTAGACGCAGAATATTTTCCTGAAATGTCTGGATACCCATGCTCAGGCGGTTGAACGGAAAGGTGCGCAGCATGTTCACGTATTCGTCTGTCAGGTCATCGGGATTGGCTTCGATGGTGATTTCTGCCTCCGGGGAAATATCGTACAAACGGTGGAGTGTCTGGAAAATCTGTTCAAAGTCTTTGTCTTCGAGTTGCGACGGCGTACCTCCTCCCAGGTAGATTGTTTCAATCCTTTCTCCTTGCAAATAATCCTTTCTCTGATCCAGTTCACGGCAAAGTGCGGCGACATAAGCGTTTTTTTTCTCGCTTTGTGTCGTTGAGTAGAAGTCGCAGTAGATACAGCGACGTTTGCAAAAAGGAATATGAAGATAAATGCCTGCCATGGATCTCTATAGTGTTTTCGAGTGCAAAAATAATGAGAACTTACCAATTTCGGGGCGTTCGGTCTAAATTAAAAGCTGAAAAATGAAGAGAATTTCGATAGCTTTTACCTCGTTACGTTCGTGCAAAGATCTCATCACGTATGTGATAATATCTCGTCACGAACGTGATGAGGTCTTTGTACATACGTGCCGAAGTTATTTTCCGCTCTTGTTTCAGATTACCGGAAACAGAGTCTGGAGAATATCTTTTTGTTACGAATTATAAGATTGCAAAGTGTCAGCAAAATGAATTATTTTACATCTATGTGAAAAATATGCAGAAAAAAGGTTGTTAATGCGTTAAATATATTTTATATTTGCAAATCACACAAAAAATAAACTTGTTCCTGAAAGTCTAAAATGTAAAAAATATGAATTGTTGTAAGTTGGTAAATCTTTTGGCCGTGCTGAGTGCAGGAACTTTGCATGCGGAGTCTGCTTTTGCCGCGGAGGCTCCTGGCTGGGAAAAGGAAGTCGTGCAGCAGGCAAATCAACAGAAAAATGTCGTTACCGGAACGGTTCTTGATGAAAACGGATTTTCTGTACCAGGAGCTTCGGTTATGGTAGTAGGAACTACAGATGGTACAGTAACCGATATGGATGGAGTCTATTCACTTTCGCTATCGCGGAAGAAGGCTGTCTTGCGTTTTTCTTTTATCGGCTTGAAGTCGGTCGATGTGGAGTATACGGGACAGAAAACACTGAACGTTGTTCTGAAATCGGATAATCAGGTATTGGATGATGTTGTTGTCATCGGATATGGTAGCAAGAACCGCAAGAGTCTTACCAGTTCTATTTCGTCTGTCAAGAAAGAAGACCTGAATAAATTGTCGAAGACTTCTTCTACTGTTCAGGATATGTTGGGCGGAACGATAAAGGGTGTATTGGTAACTCAGAACAGTGGTGAGCCGGGAGCTACGATGACGGTCAACGTACGTGGTATTACCTCGCCGTATCCTATCGCTACTTCGCTGACGGCAAACAATGCTCCGCTTTATGTAATAGACGGAGTTCCGATGTTTGTGGACAGTAATGCGCTGAATCCGCTGGTGAATATTGCACCGAACGATATCGAGAGTATCGACGTACTGAAGGATGCTTCTGCTACGGCTATCTACGGTTCTCGTGGTGCGAATGGTGTTATTATCGTTACGACCAAAAACGGACGGAAGGGAGAGAAGGCAACGGTAGAAGCCGGATATACGCTGAGCATTGCCAATCCGGTAAAGATGTTCAAGCCGCTGAACAATCAGGAGTTCCGCTCGTTGCAGGAAGAGATTCTGCGGAATACGATGGATGCGTACAATTATGACATGGCGAATTTTACCATGACTACGCAATACAGTATGATGTACGACCCGACGATGCTGATGGCTTACGGAAACTTTGACGTCGACTGGAATACGTTGATGTATACAAAGTTTTTGGGGTTGAACGAAAGTGCGTTTGGCAAGGAGAACATTAACTGGGAGGACGAGACAAGAAATAAAAATGCCATAACCAACCAGTATAATGTGTCTGTACGAGGCGGTTCCGAAAAGACGGACTATTCGTTTGCGTTCAATGCCATCGATCAGGAAGGATTGTATAAGAATGATAATCTGGGAACATATAGCGGACGTTTGTCTGTCAATACGGAGATAACCAAGCGTATGCGTATGGGAGCATTGCTGAGCTATTCATACTCCAAGCGTACCAGCCCCAGTCAGGAAAGCATCATGATGCCCGATACACACCCCTGGCTGGTTCGTCCGGACCTGCCGATTTACGATGAAAACGGCGACTATACTCGTCTGGATAAAAGTGCAGTTTATTTCACACCTGCCGGCAGTGTAAGCGGACCTAATCCGGTTGCCTTGCTGAACCGTAAGGCTGAATATGAGAGCGACCAGTTTATGGGTAATGTTTATGTGGATGTCGAGCTGCTGCGTAACCTGAAGTTTCATTCCGATTTTACCTTGGCTTCTTATAATTACGACAACAGTTATTTCTCGCCAAGCTATTTGCAGGAAATCTGGGTGGGCAGTCCTTACTATGCACAGCTTACGACTGCACGGTCGAAGTATGTAAGTACATCCATCAATTTCCGTCTGGATTATAATTACCATACAGGTAAGCATTTGTTTGGTGCCATGGCGGGTTATGGAGCCGACCGTACACGCAGTACCGGCGGTACGAATATGTATCAAGGTTTCCCGAACGATGATAACCTGGATAATGTAGGTTCGGCACAGTCTGTCCTGATGTATTCGGATTATGTCGTGAAAAGTGGACTGAACTCTATTTACGGCCGATTGTCGTACGATTATGACTCTCGTTACTTGCTGGAAGTAAGTATGCGTGCCGATGCTTCTTCGAAGTTCGGACCGGGCAATCAGTGGGGTGTTTTCCCGGCTGTTTCTACCGGATGGGTCATCAGTCGTGAAGCATTCATGGAAAAGGCTCCGTGGGTAAATAATCTGAAAATGCGTTTAAGCTGGGGACAGACTGGTTCTACCAACGTATCCGACTTCTCGTTCCGTCAGTTCTATACATCCAGCCAGTATGGCGAAAACTCTTCGGTCAAGTTGCAGGACTTGCTGCCTAACCGGGGTATTCACTGGGAAAAGACAAACGAAGTGAATTTCGGTCTGGACTTTTCTTTCTTCGACGATCGCCTGTACGGAAGCTTGGATGCCTATTACCGTTATACCAACGGTGCACTGGCACCTGCTCCTCATGTACTGGAGTCGGGTATGACAAGTTATTATGACAATATCATCGATGTATCGAACCGTGGTGTAGAAGTTGCCATCGGAGGTTATCCGGTACGCGGAAAGAATTTCTCATGGAGTTCGGATTTGAATATTTCGGTCAACCGGAACCGCATCGAGTCATTGAACAATGCTTAGATCAATTCATACATGCAGGATGCCTTTATTGTAGGTCGTCCGGCTGGTACGGTAAAAGGATATGTAGTCGACCATATCGTACAGAACATGGATGAAGTGAATCAGTTGAACGCCAAGGCAATGGAGAACGGATACGCTGAATATCAGTCGGGTACCGGAGTCGGAGATTTCCTGATGAAGGATATCGATGGTAATGGTGTCATCACATCCGATGACCGGGACGTGATTGCTACTCCCGAAGCGAAATTCTTCGGTGGATGGACCAATACGTTTACGTACAAGAATTTCTCGCTGTCGTTCCTGATGCAATTCTCTTATGGAGGTCAGGCGGTATACAGTAATTTAGGAGAGGAAATGAGTGGCGTGCTGGGACAGAGCGTTGGTCGCGAACTCTACGGAAATACCTGGACACCGGAACGTACGGATGCGAAATATGCCCGTCTGGTAGCAGGTTCGATGAGCTATAATTATCAGGTAAACGACCGTTTCGTATTCGATACATCTTATCTGAGAATGAAGAATGTTACATTTTCGTATTCACTCCCGAAAGAGTGGATCAATAAATGCTATTTAAGCAATGCTTCTGTGTTTGTAACGGCTACCAACTTGTTTACGGTGACTAAATGGCCGGGACTCGATCCGGAAACGGTTTCTACCGGTATCACGAGTATGGGAACGAACAGTGACCCGTATCCGTTGAGCCGTTCATTCTCACTGGGTGTTAAACTGCAATTCTAAAAAGGACTGGTTATGAAAAAATATATAAAATACTGTTTGATGGCAGGTATGTTTTCGTTTACATTCGCTTCGTGCAGCCTGCTGGGACCGATAGACGATATTCATCCCGAAAACGTTCTGGATGATGAAACTGTAATTACCGATGCACGGTCGGCAGCCATTGCCGTGAATGGTATCTATGATGGATGGCGGTCGAAGAGTTCTATTTATAACGCAATGTTCCTGCGTACTGGAGTTTTGCAGAGCTCTACCGTGAGCGGGGCGAGAAGCTTTATGAACGGAGATATACAAGATAATAATGTGATTGTAGAGGAAACATATATTTACCTGTATTATATTATCAATCAGGCAAACTCTGTTTTGAAGGCTTTGGATAAGGACGTAAAGGGACTTTCGGCCGAAGATAACCTGAATTATCAGAAGGAAGCAAAGTTCAATCGTGCCATGGCCAACTTTATGCTGCTGCGTCTGTATGGAGAATTCTGGAATCTGGATTCTCAGTACGGCATCGTGCTGAACGATGAACCGGTGCGCGATAATGTGTCCAAGAAGCGTTCTACGGTCCGTGAGTGTTATACTGCTATCTTGAACGACCTGACCGAAGCTGAAACGTTGCCGGTGAAACTGACTTCTTCCGGTACGCATGCCATGTATTATGGCAACGGATTGTCGGCCGAGGCGCTGAAAGCAAAAGTCTTGTTGTCGATGGGTGATTTCGATATGGCTTACCAGACAGCAGACGAGGTGATAACCAAATGTAAAGATCAGGGTATTGTTCTGGAACCTGTATATGGAGATATCTTCAGCAGCTTCCAGAGTACGGACTTGCTGTTCTATCCGTATACGATGAATACCCAGCAAACCGTGGCAGGATACCGCTACGACTGGAGTGCCGGAGCAGGCAGCACGCTGAAGAAAATAGCTGCTCTCTATCCGGAAGATACTCGTTACAAATGGGCATTTGATGCTGAACACATGGTCTCATCTTATCGGATGAACAAGTATCAGATGGATGATAACGTCGATAAGGTACCGGGCAATTCTTTGTATATGCTTCGTTTGTCGGAAATGTATCTGGTAAAGGCTGAGGCTGCCGTCCGTAAGACGACTCCTGATTTGGGAGCTGCCCGTGAAGCGCTTCGTCCGATAACCGATCGTGCAGGATTTGCTGCCGATTTTGTGGATAAGATTGCTGACAAGGATATGCTTATGGCTGTCTTCTATCAGAAGTATCTGGAGCTGTTCGGCGAGAACTTCGAAGACTGGTTCGATATGGTCCGCTATAATAAACTCGACGGAGTGGATTGGGTAGCCATGGGATATGTCAGCGCATGGACGAAATTGATTCTTCCCATACCTCGTGCTGCTATTGCAGGAAATGATTTGTTAGTCCAAAACCCTTAAATGAAAATACATAGTTATGAAGAAAATTTTTTTAGTAGGCATGGTGGCGGGCCTGTTGGCTTCCTGCCATACAAAGACAGACGGGTATACAATAGAAGGCACGCTGACCGGAGATGCTGCTTCGGGTAAAGCTTATCTGGAGCGTTCGGAATATCAGGCAGAGCCGACTGTTGTCGACAGTACGATGGTAGAAAATGGAAGTTTTACTTTCTCTGGAAAAGTAGAACGTCCGGGTTTGTATTATGTCGTGATTGATCTGAATAAACCGGGTGAGGAACCTGATTATCAGAATAAGATGTTCCGTACGATGCTGTATCTGGAAAATTCGGATATCACGTACAAAGGGGATGTCGCAACATTACCCGGATTCTATTATGCACCCGACCGTAAGAATGAATCTCCGCAGATAACGGGGTCTTCTGTACACGATCTGTTCACGAAGATGAATCAGGAAATGAAGACATATTCTGATACTTTGAATGTGCTTGCAGAACGTTATGCGGATGAATACTTGGTTCCTGAATCGGAAGGAAAGGAAGTGGCTGCCATCGGAATGGACATAGCTCGTGAAGAAATGAAGTGGAAAGATAAGTTGCTGGCTTTCCAGTTGCAGTTCATCAAAGACCATGCCGACTCTCCGGTTGCCATGGATCAGGCGATGTATTATCTTTCAGGCATGGAATATTTGCCGGATGTAACCGAGATTGACCAGTTACAGGTTTTGTTTGAGAAGTATTGGGCTGGAACTCCTGAGTTGAAGCTTTTTGAACAGGCTGCATCGGCAGCGCGTCCGCTGGCAGTAGGACAGAAATACAAGGATATTGATGTCATCGACCGTAATGGCAAGACTGTCAAGCTGTCTTCGATGATTCCAGAAAATGAATATGTCATGCTGGAATTCTGGGCCAGCTGGTGTGGTCCTTGCCGTGGAGAAATACCTCATTTGCGCAAAATACACGATAAGTACAAGGATTTCGCCATTGTAAGCATTTCGCTCGATGAGAAGGAAAAGGAATGGCAAAAGGCCATGAAGGAAGAAAACATGAGCTGGACGCAAGGACGGCTGGATGGAGGCATTTACGGCGAAGGTGCCAAAACTTATAACATTCAGGCTATCCCGATGTGTCTGATTCTGGATAAAGAAGGGCGGTTTTATAAAACGAATATGAGAGGCGCGTACCTGGATGTCTTTCTGGACGACTTGTATAAAACGGAATAATTAAGAAATCGGATAGATAGAATGTCCCTCGACAACTAATTTTTAGTATGTGTCGAGGGACATTTTTTGTTAGTTCGCTGGAAACCGTTATCTTTGCATCCGCAAATAATGAGCAAATGGATAAAGAGTTACGATATAATGACTTCGCTGGCTTTTTGACGCGGAAGTTTCCCTTTAAGGTACAGAAACTGTCGGTCAACGCAGGTTTTACCTGTCCCAACCGGGATGGCTCGAAAGGCTATGGCGGATGTACGTATTGTAACAATCAGACGTTTAATCCCGAATATTGCCGTACGGAGAAAACAGTCAGTGTCCAGCTGGAGGAAGGCAAACAATTTTTTGCCCGTAAATATCCGCAGATGAAGTATCTGGCCTATTTTCAGGCGTATACCAATACGTACGGAGAACTGGAACAGCTGAAGCGGATGTACGAAGAGGCACTGGCGGTAGAAGATGTGGTTGGACTCGTCATCGGTACCCGTCCGGACTGTATGCCCGATACGCTGCTGGATTATCTGGAAGAACTGAACCGGCAGACGTTTTTGCTGGTGGAGTATGGCATAGAAAGTACCGACGATGCAACGCTGGCAAGGATTAACCGGGGACATACATTTGCTTGTACTGAAGATGCTGTGCGGCGGACAGCTGGAAGAGGTATCCTGACAGGAGGTCATGTGATATTGGGACTTCCGGGAGAAGATTCCGAAAAGCTGATTCAGCAGGCCGAAACCTTGTCGCAGTTGCCGCTGACAACCCTGAAGATGCATCAGTTGCAGTTGATAAAGGGGACACGTATGGCACACGAACTCGCATTACATCCCGAAGCATTTCATCTGTATGCAGTCGATGAGTACATTGATTTAGTCATCGATTATATCGAACATCTTCGGGCAGATCTGGTTTTGGAGCGGTTCGTGTCGCAGTCGCCGAAGGAATTGCTGATTGCGCCCGACTGGGGACTGAAGAATCACGAGTTTACGGCCCGGCTGAAGCGCAGGATGGAAAAGCGGGACGCATGGCAGGGAAAGCAATTGAAGTAAAAAATATATAGTATATAACTAATTCGGATAACAAAAATGGAAATTAAAGGAAAAGTACATTATGTGGGTGTGAACGACCGTTCGAAAGCGTTGTTCGAAAACCTTTGGCCGTTACCTTATGGAGTATCTTATAACTCATACCTGATTGCCGACGATGAAATGGTGGCACTGGTAGATACGGTGGATGTAGCCTTTTTCGAGGTGTATTTGAAGAAGATTCGTGCCGTTATCGGCGATCGTAAGATCAATTATTTGATTATTAATCACATGGAACCCGATCATTCTGGTTCTATCGCACTCATTAAGCAGTATTATCCTGACATTGTATTGGTAGGAAACAAGAAGACATTCGATATGGTGGAAGGTTATTACGGTGTGGGGGGTGATCGTTACGTGGTAGGTGACGGCGACTTCCTGAAACTGGGACATCATAACCTGCGTTTCTATTTGGTTCCGATGGTACACTGGCCTGAAACAATGGTTACTTTCGACGAAACGGATGGTATCTTGTTCTCGGGTGACGCTTTCGGATGCTTTGGTGCACTGAATGGTGGCTGTATCGATAAGAATATCAATACCGATATTTACTGGAATGAAATGCGCCGTTACTATGCCAATATCGTAGGTAAGTTCGGCAATCCGGTACAGAGAGCATTGCAGAAATGTGGTGGTCTGCCTATCAAGATGATTTGTCCTACTCACGGACCGGTATGGGAGGAAAAGATTCCTCAGGTGATCGATATGTACGATAAGATGAGCCGCTACGAAGGTGAGGAAGGTGTGGTTATCGCTTATGGTACCATGTATGGTAATACAGAGGAGCTGGCCGAAACCATTGCTGAAGAGTTGAGCGCTCAGGGTATCAAGAATATTGTGATGCACAATGTTTCGAAGACTCATCATTCATTTATTCTGTCGGATATCTTCAAGTACAAGGGTCTGATTGTGGGATGTACTACTTATAACATGCACTTGTATCCTGAAATGGAGGCATTGCTGAGCAAGGTAGCTGCCCGCGAAATGAAGAATCGTGTGATGGGATATTTCGGCTCATTTACATGGGCAAGTGCAGCTGTCAAGAAATTGGGCGAATATGCTGAAAAACTGAAATTCGAAGTTATTGGCAATCCGGTGGAAATGAAGCAAAGCATGAAGGAAGATACTTTCCGTCAGGCTAAGGAACTGGCTAAGGCTATGGCCGACCGCTTGAAAGCTGACCGTTGATTGTTTTTCAGAAGGTTCTGACAGACTTGTGTTGTCAAAACCAATAGTATACAGATTATAGTATAAACACATAAAAGAGCCGCATCGAACCCTGCTTTTCGGAGTTACGATGCGGTTCTTCTTTATTTGTATTGTTATTCTCTGATTCCATTGTGCATTTGTAAACTATCGGAAAAACTTGCGATGAATAACCGTGATTAAAAGATGCAATTGTGTTTCAAAAAGCACTATATTTGCGACTATGATACAGAAATTATACTCCAAAAATAATGATCCCGATGTGCTACAGCACATTGTGGACATTCTGAATGATGGCGGGATAATTATTTATCCTACCGATACCATGTATGCTATGGGTTGTCATGCGCTGAAAGAGCGTCCTATCGAGCGGATATGTAAGTTCAAGAACATCGATCCGCGTAAAAACAATCTTTCCATTATTTGTTACGACTTGAGCAATATCAGCGAATATGCACGGGTAAGCAATGCCACTTTCAAGTTGATGAAACGTAACTTGCCGGGCCCGTTTACGTTTGTACTGAATGCCGACAGTCGTTTGCCCAAAATATTTCGTAACCGAAAGGAAGTAGGTATCCGTGTACCCGATAATAACATTATCCGTGAGATTTGTCATTTGCTCGATGCACCGATCCTGACAACTACTTTGCCGTTACGTCCCAATGAAGATATAGAATATGTTACCGATCCGGAGCTGATAGATGAAAAATTTGGTGAGGACGTCGATTTAATAATAGACGGAGGTATAGGAGGAATTGAACCTTCTACCGTTGTAAATTGTTGTGAAGATGTACCTGAAATTATCCGACAGGGTAAGGGTATACTGGAAGAATAAATAATTTATCATTAAAAAACAAACAAGTATGTTATTATCATCTTTATTGAACGCAACTTTCCTTAGTGCTGGTTCTCAGCATATAGACGTAGAACAGTTGCTGACTAAATTGCTTGACTGGGGAATTGAGGTTGGGAAAGACCTGTTGGGGGCAATTATCATTTACATTGTCGGACGTTTTATCATTAAGCAGATCGGACGTTTACTTTCTCGTATTCTGGAAAAGAGAAAGCTGGAGATCAGCGTTCAGACTTTCTTGAAGAGTCTGGTTAGTATACTGCTGAACCTGATACTGGCCTTTGCTATTGTAAGCCGGTTGGGTGTGGAAACAACCAGTTTTGCTGCTTTGCTGGCTTCTGCCGGTGTTGCCATCGGTATGGCATTGTCTGGAAATCTTTCTAACTTCGCAGGTGGACTGATTATTTTGGTATTCAAGCCTTTTAAGGTAGGCGATTACATAGAAAGTCCGAATGCAAGCGGAACAGTACGTGAAATTCAGATTTTCCATACGATTCTGGTTACAGTTGACAATAAGGTTATTTATGTACCTAACGGTTCGTTGAGCAGCAATGCCATTACGAATTATAACAAGCAGGAAACCCGTCGTGCAGAATGGGTGTTCGGGGTAGAATACGGAGAAGATTTTGAAAAGGTAAGAGAGGTTTTGCAGCGTATCATCGATGCAGATGATCGTATCTTGAAAGACCCGGCTCCGATGATTGCCTTGGGAGCTCTTTCTGCAAGCAGTGTAGACATCAAGGTGCGTGTATGGACGAAGTCGGCCGATTACTGGAATGTTTATTTCGACATGAACAAGATAGTGTACGATACATTCAATAAGGAGGGTATCGGATTCCCGTTCCCACAGCTCACTGTTCATCAGGCAAAGGACTGATTTAAGTTGAATTTCTAAATAGAAAAGCATTTTCCGTTCCCTGTATAGAGGGTTGGAAAATGCTTTTTTTGTTGGAAGAAAGTTATTTGCAATATCGTTGTATCAGCTGTCGTACTTCGTCTTTCTCTGAGGGAAAATCCATTGTATCGATAATAATCTGCTGGTTATGGCAGTCGTATATATGAGGTGCCATGACTTGCAGGAATTTCATTCGTTCGCTGTCGAAGTCACATATCGAAAGTAGTTTGACGCACTGCTTGCAGGTAATGCTTCGGCTGTTCAATCCTGTTTCCAGAGTTTTCAACTGCTCGGACGATGGAAAAGCGTTTTTAACTCTGTCATACAGTGTATTGATTTCGGCATCGGTATACAGGCGACTGTTGTAATGTTTTTTGTTTAATATGCTTCGGGCTTTCTCTTCTCCTGAAATGAAAGTCATGGAATTGATAATGCGGTCTACATTCTGCCGGTCAATGATCGTCGGTTCCAGAATAGCTAATGCCTCCAGTCGATCATCGTCTGAATTGAATATTTTCATTAGCTGTACAATTTCATCGCAGGTAAAGTCAGACTGGCGGACAGCAGCTCGAAGTACGTCCAGACGTCCGTCTTTGAAAGGCTTTTCCTTCACCCGTTGATATAATTCACGGAACCAAGCCTGATCGTCTGTAGGATAAGGCAATGAAGGATTGCTTCCTGCAGGGGCTGGCGGGCAGACTGCTATAGGTGGATAGCCGGGAGACGGATAATTACCATCGTACGTGTCGAATGAAACAACTTTGTCATTCCGAAAATCGAGTAGAATAACAGTTTGTGCTCCACTGAAGTGCGTTTTATGAAATTCCCATTGTTCTATTCCATTGCTGGAACGTCTGAACTCGGGATTTCCTAATATAGCGACGACTTCACGTTTCGTCATACCTGTATGTAGGTTCTCCATCAGTTGGGCACGTTGTCCGGCGGTATCGTAAAGTCCGCAACTGGTCATTGCTACCAGTATGGCTACCATAGTGATTATTTTCATTAAGTTCTTCATATTCCTTATTCTTTTTTGGTTGATGTTGCAAAAATAGGTAATAAAATAAGGATAGAAGAATAGAAAATCCTATAAATATGCAGGTAAATTCCTATATCGAATAGGGATTTTCCTATGGCAAATAGGTATATGGTTGGTACTGTACGGTTGGAAGGTTAGCTAAACATTATCGTAGCTAGTTGTTTTTAAGAAACATGTGTCTAGTCAATAAATTGCAAACTGATTTTGATGAATTGCTTATAATAAATTGTATATGAGGATTGTAAGAGGAAACTTATGCCCTTTCGGAAATACTCATATTCCTTGTATTGTTATGATTCCGGAATAATTTGAAAAATAAAATAATTGTTATATTTACAATTTTGTTGCAATATTAGATAAAGTTTCTATCTTTGCAAGAGTTTCATAAATCATTGATATATGAACTTACAGACTAACTTACTATTCATTTTATTATTGCTGCTTTCAGTGGTTGCTCAATGTATCTTTGGCAATTTTCCGTTTGCCTTTTTTGCTTTTCCACTGGATGTCCTTCTAGCCTTGATCTGGATGGGAGGAATGGGATATGTATATAAAGAAAAGCGTTCCTCACGTTTTGTCAGATTATGGCTTTCCCCGCAGTGTACTTACTGGACCCTCGGTTGGCTTTTGACCGGTTGCCTGGTGATTGGTTTGTTCCCTCAGCTTTCCGCTCAGGAAATAGCCGGGAAATCAGGTATATTCGTTCGTTTGGGATGCTATCATTTTACTTCTTCTTGGATTTTTGTAGTGGGGCTGTTCGGATTGCTTACACATTTGGGAATGATTACCCTGAGGAGAGCATTCTTGCCGGGACGAAACCGATGGCGTTTTGTACTTAATCATGCTGGATTGTGGTTGGCTCTTTTCGCTGGGTTCATAGGTAGTGCGGAAGAGCAGACATTACGTATGCCGGTGTTTAGAACATCGCCTAGCAATGAGGCGTTTACGGAACAAGGTACGAGGGTGTATCTGCCGAAGTCATTGCAGTTGATCACTTTTACCGTAGAGCATTACCCCAATGGAAGTCCGCGTCATTTTTTTGCAGATATTTCGATTGATGGAAAGCCTGCTCATCTGGAAGTAAATCATCCGTATGCGGCAAGCTGGGCAGAAGACTATTATCTGACTTCCTATGATATACAGTCATCTCAACCGCAGTATTGTGTTGTTCAGATTGTACGTGAGCCCTTGAAGTTTCTTATGTGGCTGGGGATTGTGATGATGTTGTGCGGAAGTTGTCTGTTGTTTTTGGCTGGTCCCGACAGACAGAAGGCACTGTCTTCTGAGGTTGATGCATCTTGTTGATACGGAGTAGATTAAATTAATGTGTTATGGGAATGATGATTACGTGGAACAATTTTGAGTGGTTTGCCTTGTCAGCCATTATATTGTGGGGAAGCGGTGCAGGATTTGCCTTGTTTTCCAAGGAACGAAGTCGCTGGGCTATCCTGCTGACATTGCTGGGTATTCTGGTTTTTGCAGTGTTTATTGCAGGGTTCTGGATTTATTTGCAACGTCCTCCCTTGCGTACCATGGGTGAAACCCGATTGTGGTATTCCTTTTTTATGGGAGTATCCGGTCTGCTGACTTATCTTCGCTGGAAATATCCATGGATTTTGTGCTTTTCTACTGTGGTAGGTGCTGTATTTGCTTTAGTCAATATATTGAAACCGGAGATTCACGACCAGTCCCTTATGCCTGCCTTGCAGAGTCCATGGTTTATCCCTCATGTAACCATTTATATGTTTTCTTATTCCGTGTTGGGCTGCGCCTTTATTCTGTCGTGTATGGGACTCTTCAAACGTCGGGCAAACTACTTGGAGGCTGCCGATAAGTTGGTTTATACCGGACTTGCGTTTCTGACGGTCGGCATGCTTACAGGAGCGATATGGGCCAAGGCGGCCTGGGGACACTATTGGAGTTGGGACCCGAAAGAAACATGGGCTGCGGTGACCTGGACCGGTTATTTGTTGTATGTACATCTGCGCTTGTTCAGAAGTTCTTCTCCACGTGTTCTTTATTGGATATTGATTGTGTCTTTTCTGTCGCTCCAGATGTGCTGGTATGGGGTGAATTACCTTCCGGCAGCTCGTCAAAGTGTACATTTATATTCTCGTTCATAGTCTTATTTGTGATATATACTGGTTGTTTAATTTCTAAATCATTCTTTTATGAAAAAAATTTCGAAGATTATTCTTTCCATACTGGTGGTAGCCGTCGTGCTTTGCGTGGTGTACCGGTTGGTGAATAAAGCACCTTCAGCCAGCCTGGAAAGTAATGCTCAAATGGAAGAAATCATTGAGAGCAGTGGTTGTATGGCTTGCCATACGGCTAATCCGAAGTTGCCTTTCTATGCCGGATTTCCGGTTGCAGGCAAACTGGTGAAAGAAGATGTCCGTCTGGGCTATCGTTCGTTTGATATGACTCCTATGATGGAGGCATTGAAAAAGGGCGAAAAGATCAGTGAGGTCGATTTGGCCAAGGTGGAGAAAGTGATTGCCGACGGTACGATGCCGCTGGCTAAGTATTATCTTGTTCACTGGGGATCTTCGCTGACAGATACGGAAAAGCAGATGGCTCTTGCATGGGTTAAATCTCAGCGTGGAGCTTTTTACCCTAATCCGCTGGCTGATGCGCAATGGATGAACGAGTCAATCCGTCCGGTTCAGGATTCCGTTCCGGTAGATATGCGTAAAGTGATATTGGGTAACCTGTTGTTCCACGACGTACGTTTGTCGGCAGACAATACTGTATCTTGTTCTTCTTGTCACGGATTGAATACAGGTGGTGTAGACAATAAGTCATTCTCTGAAGGCGTAGGCGGACAGTTGGGAGGTGTGAACGCTCCGACTGTATATAATGCATTGTATAATTTCGTACAGTTCTGGGATGGACGTGCCGCTACATTGGCAGATCAGGCAGCCGGACCTCCTTTGAATCCGGTAGAAATGGCTTGTAAGTCGTTCGATGAGATCTGTGAAAAGCTCAATGCGGATGCAGCCTTCAGCAAGGCATTCCGTGAAGTGTATCCCGATGGCATTAATCAGGCTAACATTACAAATGCCATTCAGGAATTTGAAAAAACATTGCTGACTCCAAATTCTCGTTTTGATAAATACCTGAAGGGAGACAAGACAGCAATGAATGCGGAAGAAATCGCCGGATATGATCTGTTCAAGAAATACAACTGTGCTACTTGTCATGTCGGAGAGAATATGGGTGGACAGTCGTATGAACTGATGGGTATCAAGCGCGATTATTTTGCTGACCGTGGTACGGAACTGACTGTGGAGGATAATGGTCGTTTCAAGGAAACAAAGAACGAAAGAGACCGTCATCGCTTTAAAGTACCTGGCTTGCGTAATGTGGCACTGACTGCTCCTTATTTCCACGATGCTACTCAGGCTACACTCGAAGATGCTGTCATTGCTATGGCTAAATATGAAGTCGGTGTGGATTTGTCGCAGCAGGAGGTAAAACAGATTGTATCATTCTTGCAGACATTGACTGGAGAGTATCAAGGCAAATTATTGACGAATGCAAATAATTTGAAGAAATAAATAAAACTATAATTATTATAAGAAAGGCTGTCTTTAATTTGAATTGGATGTAGTTCAAATTTTAAAGACAGCCTTTCTTTTGTATCTTGTTATCTTGTTACATTACGAATTTGACTGCTACCCAGCGGTTCTTTTCCCGGTGGTGTACGAAAGTCATTCCTAAACTTTCAGCCTTTTCGCGGATAGCAGGAATATCTTCTACATAGAAGCCACTCATGTAAAGTTCCGATCCCTTGTGCATGCATGCAGCGTATGCTGCCATATCGTTCAACAAGATGTTGCGGTTGATATTGGCTATGATAATATCGAACGGCTTGCGTCCCTTCAGCAGCGATGCATCTCCTAGTTCGACCGTAATGTTCGAAATATGATTCAGAGCGATGTTGTCGCGTGAATTGTTAACACACCAGTCGTCGATGTCGATGGCTGTCACCGGATCGGCTCCTCTCATGCTTGCCAGAATAGCCAGAATAGATGTACCGCATCCCATGTCGAGTACAGATTTACCTTTCAGGTCGGCATCCAGTAACTCTCCTAGAATGGAACTGGTCGTTTCGTGATGTCCGGTTCCGAAGGCCATCTGTGGATTGATGACAATATCGTATTCTGCATGTGGATAATCATGATGGAAAGTACTGTGTATCACGCAGCGGTTATCGATGACGATAGGTTGGAAAAAATTCTTTTCCCACTCTTCGTTCCAGTCCTTGTCTTCGGGTTCGGTAATGGTATACGTAATCTTCGTATCAGGAACAGGAAAGTTTGCCAGCATTTCTTTCAGGGCATTTTCGTCGAACAGGCTTTGCTGTATATAGGCCTGGACTCCTCCTTCACATTCGACAAAACTTTCGAAACCGATTTCGCCCGCCAGTGCCGACAAGACATCGGTTACAATTTCATTGCACGGCTGTGCAGTAAAAGTGACTTCAAAGTATTTCATATATATGGAGATATTCGTTTCGCAGACAAAGGTAGTGAAAATAGGGAAAACCCTATATCGAAATAGGGAATTTCTACTTGTACGTAACGATTAACTCTTTAATTTTGTAATTGAAATAAACCGTATAAATGATATGTGTATGAAAAGTAGAATATGGGCTTCGCTGCTGATAGCTTGCTTGCCGTGGCTGGCTATGGCACAGAGTAACGACGACCTTTATTTCGTTCCGAAAAAGGAAAAGAAAACGGAACAGAAAAAAGAGGTACAGTCCGCTCCGAAGCAGACTTCAAACAATACGACGGTGTATGCAGCTCCGGGATCGACTATCGTAGTGAAAGACGTTACCGGAAAAACTCGTGATATTGATGAATACAACCGGCGATATACTTCGCGCGACAATACTTTTTCAATGCAGAATGATACATTGTATATAGAGGAGAAGCCTTATGGTGAGCGCGGGGAATGGGTGAACGGTTTCGAAGGTTCACAGGATGACTATGAGTATGCCATGCGAATCATACGTTTCCGCAGTCCACGTTATGCTATTCCTATCAGTAGTCCGCTTTACTGGGATGTAGTATATGGCGCGTATCCGTCATGGGATTGGAATATTTATGAAGATGGCTTGTATGCGTATATTTTCCCGACTGCCACTAATCCATTATGGTGGGATTGGCGCTGGAATTGGGGCGTTTCAGGTCCAAGATGGGGATTTGGCTGGGGATGGTCTTCTCCATGGTATTACAGCAGCTGGTATTCTCCGTGGTATTCCTCTTGGTATTCGCCTTATTGGTATGATGGTTACTGGGGCGGCTACTGGGGTGGCTATTGGGGACCAGGATGGCATCATCACCATTATCCGTACTGGGCCGGAAATTATCGTACAGGACATACCGACTATCGTCCGTCAAGATATACGGGATATACCTCTTCCAGACGAAATGGTGTAGGCGTAGGAAATACTAGTCGATATATAAATACGTCTTCACGGAGAAGCTCTTCTTCAAATATAGGTCGTGTAGTACGCCCGGGAAGTGGTTATGAACATACCTCGAACTCTGTACGTCCTTCTGTTGGAGGAGGTTCCAGCTTCCAGCCTGGTAGCGGTTCTTCTGTTACTCGTCCTTCACGTGGAAACGGTTCTTATGTACGTCCAAGTAGTACGGTGGATCGCACAGGTTCTACCTACAATCGTCCGAGCAGTACCCGACGCAGTTCCAGCTATAACTCGAATACACGTTCCAGCAATGGCTATTCTACTCCTCGTAATTCAGGTAGTTCTTTCTCCAGAGGAGGAGGTAGCAGCTTCAATCGTGGATCGTCCGGTAGCTTTAACCGTGGATCGTCTGTAGGTGGAGGTTCTTCACGTTCCAGCTCCAGAGGGGGAGGTTCAAGCAGAAGATAAAAATGTCAAATAGAAGATTGTTTGGATTATGAAAAAGAAAATAATGGTTCTGACTGTGGCAGGTGCACTGGCTTCTGCCGCAGCAGCACAAAATCAATATGATGCACTTCGCTTTTTAGGAAATGATGTGAATGGTACGGCCCGTTTTGCAGGTATGGGAGGTGCAATGAGTGCACTGGGTGCTGATTTGTCTACCATCGGTACGAATCCTGCGGGTATCGGACTTTACCGGAGTAACGATGTGGCTTTGAGTTTTGGCTTTAATGCCAATAAGTCGCACAGTGATTTTAGCGGCAGCGTGATGGACGAAAAGCGTAATCGTGCTTCGTTCGACCAACTTGGTTTCGTATGGAGTACGAAGATTGGTAATAAGACCGATTTGAGATTTCTGAACTTTGCGTTCAACTATCATAAACTGGTGAATTTTAACCGTCAGTTTGCATCGAAAGGGGGACTGAACGGTAACTCACTGACCTGGCAGATGTCTGATATGATTAATGGAGCCGGATATCAGAACAAAACAAATTTTGATGCTCTGCTGGATGCTGGTAACCCGTATACGGAAAGTACGTTTTACAATACTCCTTATTTAGGCGCCATGGGTGCTCGTACCGGGTTAGTAGATATAGGCTGGAATGATCTAGGAAATATTACCCGTATTTATGGTTGGGAAGGTCTTGATGGAGAATATTACAGCCGCGAGACAGGATCTATCAATGAATATGATTTCAATGTTTCTTTCAATATTCGCGACCGCTTTTATTTTGGGGCAACATTGGGCGTATACGATGTAGATTATCTGCGTTATTCTTCTTATGGCGAGAATATGCAAAGATCAAGCGGTAACTATCAGGGTAATTTTACACTGAACAATACGTATAAGACTGAAGGTACAGGACTGGATTTGAAGGTGGGTGCCATTATCCGTCCGTTCGAATATTCTCCATTCCGTTTTGGTCTGGCTATACATACGCCTGTCTGGTACAATATGTCCGACCGTTACACTTCTGTCTTGACAAGCAATTTAGCATTGGGTAATTCTACATCCAGCTATACTGAAAATCTGATGGACTATCTGAGCGGTGGACAATATGCCTGGGATTACAGGCTGATCACTCCGTGGCGTTTCAACGTCAGTGCCGGTACTGTAGTGGGTGGTATCATGGCTTTGGATGCCGAATATGAATTTGAAAGTTATTCGTCTACCAAGCTACAGGATTATGAAGGTCGGGAACTGAATGGTCAGGCTGCCGTGAAGGAAACCTTGAAAGGAGTTCACTCGTTCCGTGTAGGTATGGAAACAAAAGTTTCATCGGCTTTCAGTGTGCGTGCCGGATATCATTTCCGTTCGACACCTATCAAGAGTGATGCGTTTAAGAATATTCCGGCTACCGATAATACTCGTACCGATGCCGAGTACTTGAATCTGAAATCGCATCAGGCAGTCAGTGTCGGACTGGGTTACAGAGGACGTCTGATTTATGCGGATGTAGCTTATAAGTACGATTTTTACAAGGGTGATTTCTATGCTTTCGATGGCGGAATAGATCAGGCAGGAAACTTGATGTTAGCGCCTACCAAAGTGAACAATGAACGTCATCAATTGTTATTTACAGTAGGAGTACATTTCTAAATAATAGAATTTAAATTGTGTGTGTTTATCTGCTTCACCGCGGGCAATGGTGGTTGCTTGTGGTGAAGTTTTTTTATTGCTTCTGTTCTCTATATTCTTTCTTTTTCCAGAAATTGAATCCTACATATATACGCAGGCTGCCAAAGGAATTTGTCATCGAAAAGTCTGACTTGCGGTAATCGTACGTATTCAGTACGAGTGAGGCACCCACGTAATATTTGCTGTTGTTCCAGGTGATACCGGCACGAGTCACCAGATCGAAGTTGATATCATTGATCCATTCCATCCAGTTGTTTTCCATGTCAGCTGGCTGTCCGTTCAGTTTTGCTTTCTTGTAGGCTATGGCAGGCATCAGTGACACATTCAGCAGGCAGTTTTTGGCAAATACCCAGTTGTACCCGTATCCGAAGCTGAGATTAAAGTCGCGGTACTCCAGTTTGTTGAACTTAAGTGTAGACCGGATTTGTTCAATCATGTCGGCGGGTAACTTGGTATGGTCGAAGGATATGCTGTGGTGTGAGTAAGAAAACCCTGCCATAAATGAGCCACAGCTACGTCGCTGGTTGGTAGACTGGCTGTAGGCAGCAGGGTATGAAAATCTCTTATTATTGAAAATCCAGTAGGCATTCAGTCCTATAATCTTGCTTTGGAATCCTTCGAATTTGCGTCCCTCGTAGTCTTCAGGCAGGTTAAAACCTGAATAGGAAGCAATATGGAAGTCACTTCCGGTTTTCCGGTAATACAAATCGACTCCTACACGCGAGCTGTATAAATTGAAGACATACTCTTTTTTTGATTCTCCGCTATGACCTTTTCCTATCAGTTCCGGATAACTGAATGATATTCCCAGAAAGATCCATCGCCATCCGAAATAAGCACCTATCTTGGGCGTTGGAGTAGGAGCAAACGTAATATTCTGCCGCTGACCGTCTATACGTGTACCCAGCTTGTAGCGTTCGTGCCAGAAACTTTGTTCTATCATGAAAGCCAGGTTGTATTTGTTGGGCGCAATGTAAGTAGTATCTGTTTCACTAAATATTTTTCCCAGGCGCTGCATGAATGTCTGCTGCTTTTCGTTCTGTCCGTATAGAGACTGAGCGGAAAGCAGCAATAAGATAAAGATATTTCGTAATAGTTTCATGCGGTTTGTCAGGTGGAAAATAATGCAGTGAAAGAAAGGCTCAGAGCTTGTTCAGGATGCGGTCCATCACCCAGTTGGTGGGAGTGGCGCTTACCCCGTCGCAAGTGCATATAGCTTTTCCTTGCAGATGTTCTACTACAGCCTGAATCAGCGGAAGTTGTACATAAGGTGGATTTTGAGGAAGTATTTCTTCACGTCCGCGTTCGGTATGCAGAGCTATCGGATCGTACGTAAAGACAGAGAAACAAATCATACCCTTGTCACCGATGATTTCGATGCGGTCTTCCTTTGCTGATTCGTGAGCAACGAAACACCATGATCCTGATCCGGGTAGTCCGGATGCAAACTTAAAGCAGGCACTGATGGTATCTTCTGCCTGATAAAGTCCTCCACGGTTGCTCTTGTATCCTTCGGCTTCGAGTATGCAGCCAAACATTTCCTGCAAGAGATCCAGTTGATGAGGTGCCAGATCGTAGAAGTAACCTCCTCCGGCAATATCCGGCTGGACACGCCAGGGTAAGTTGGTACTGTTGTAGTCGAGTGCTCGCGGAGGCTGGGCGAAACGTATCTGGACGTTGATGACATTTCCTATTTCTCCTTCTTCTACCAGTTGGCGTACTTTCTGGAAGTATGGCAGGTAACGGCGGTAATAAGCTACAAAACAGGGAATACCGGTTTCCTGCGAGATGCGGTTGATGCGGGCACAATCTTCGTAGCTGGCTGCCATCGGTTTTTCGATATAGACAGGTTTTCCTGCTTTCATTGCCATAATGGCGAAAGTAGCATGCGATGAGGGAGGAGTGGCAATGTAAATAGCGTTCACGTCTTCATCGCCTATCAGTTCCTGAGCATCGGTATACCATCGCGGAATGTTGTGTCGGCGTGCGTACGATTTTACTTTTTCTTCATCACGGCTCATTACAGCTACGACTTTCGAACCGTCTATCATGTTGAAGGCCGGACCACTTTTCTTTTCTGTCACTTCACCACAACCGATGAACCCCCAGTGTACATTATCTAATTTTATCATAGCTAACGGTATTAGTTAAAGTATTTATTATATAAGTTTTTGTATGCTTTGGTCTGGATAAAACTGTCCATCCACACGTTCAGACTGTCCAGTAGGGCAGGAGAGTGCTTGCTTACTCCCCAGGCATAAAACTGGGTGAAGCTGATGTCTGTATTTATATCCAGATTCGGAAATTCGTCTATAGACGCTTGGGCTATGTTTTCATCGCATACTGCATAGTCGATGTCTCCACCCGAAACCATGGCCAGCAATTGTTCGGGGCCGTACAAATCAACCTCGTCGATATAGATTGTATCGGCTATTTCACTGATAAGGTTATGGATACGCAACAAGGCAGGAGAGCCTTTGATCACGTGAAGATGTTTATTGGCTAGGTCAAGCTGGCTATGGATATACAAGCTGTCCTTTCCCTCTTCTTTTTTCCGTTGTACCAATACTTGTTTGCTCAACAGCAATGTCCGGGTGAAAAGCAGCGAATCTTTCAGCTGTGTGGTTACGACAGTTCCGGTTGCCAGAATGTCATATTGTCCGCTGATAAGTCCTTTCAGCCGCTTCTCGAAACTCATTTCGGGGGTAATTTCCAGTTTCAGGCCTTTTTCGGATGCAAAAAGGTTCAGTAATTCGTAATCAAATCCCTGCAAGGTATCTTCTGTTACATGATAGCTTACGGCATTGTATTCGGTTACCGCACGAAGAATCCCCGAACTGGCTATCTCGGCATAGTCGCGTGGAGAGAAAACGGGTCGTTGCTCTTTCTGCGTGTTCAGTATGATAACGCCTGCTGCGATGGCCAGGGCTATAATGCCATATCGTAACCAATTTTTTTTCATAGTCACATCGGTTTAATCGAAGAAATTCCATGACAATCCGAATTTCAGCAAGCGAGGATTCAGCGGGTAGTGAGGAGCCAGGAAATAGCTCTTTTCTCCTTGTCCTTGAATCAGGTTGTACATGGCTATGAAGATACGTGTACGTTTCAGGTGGAGATTGATATATCCGTTCAACAGCGGGTAACCGCCCAGTTTGTAGCGGGTCTCTTTGTTCTGCAAATAAAATTGTCCGATAGTCGGAGCATAATCGGGTGCATAATACTGTGTGAAGTAACGTACGTCTGCTCCCATTTCTATTTGCAGCACTTTCTTCGCCAAACCGAATTTGATATATAAATTGTGGTAGAGAGTCAGTTCCGGTAACGGAAGGACATCCTGATTACTCGATTTCTGATAAGTAATTTCATTGTCGAGATGGAAGATACCCAGCTTGAAATCTTGTCTCAGAGCTGCACTGAAGACTTGTATGTTGCCGGAATTCTGTTTTACAGCTACGTCGTTCTTGTAAGTCGTGACTTCTTTACCTGAAGACGTTTCTGTATATTTTACAGAAGTATTATCCAGGTACGTATAGTTCTTTATATTTTCTACTCCGGCTTTAAGCTGGGTTTTCCAGCGGTCTACACTCAGCTTTCCTTCGATTCGGGTACGCATGATTTTAGACAAATCGTTATTATCCCACCAGTAATGTTTGGAGTGGAAATGTCTGTAGTAAAAAATCGGATTCAGGTTTTTGATATAAGCATTGGCTTCCAGACGCACCGTATCACTGAACAGACGGAAGTTCAGGTCGCCTTTACCTTGTATCTGAAATTGTCCGGCATCTTCTCCTACAAGAGCGATTTCTCCCATTACGTTGTAGTGTAAGGTCTGTCCCTGTTCCTTAATGAGTTGACCACCTACCGAAATCGTATTTTCCACATAGTCGGTAGGTATGCGCTGACCAGGAGTGCGGGCAAGGGTATCGGTCATGGTAAAACGTCTGTATTCATGACTCATGAAAGCCGTCAGTCCTGCCTTTGCCCATTTGTTGAATCCTTCGCGTAAAGATATGCCGATAGTATTTTTTACAGCCAGTTGTTCTGTTTCGTCACGCTGCACATCGGTAAGGTAATTGTTCTGGAAATATTGCTGGTTTTGAGCCTCGTCGTAGGAAATATATTTACGACGGTTGATGTCTACCTTGACGGTATGCAGGAAGCTCGTTACAGGAACAAATATTTCTGTGTTGACTGTATCTTTAGCATCCGGATTTTCACGGTAGAATCCCACGTTATAACGGTGAGTCAAAAAAGCGTGATAGCCCGTATTATGGTTCCATACCTGCGACAGGTTCGTCGGAATTTCATCATTGGCATATACCTTTCCGCCTTCTGCCATGTCCAGCGGACGGGTAACATACCGGTCGTCTACAATACCTCCGTTCTCGGCAACCTTCAGATTGTCGTTGATGAAACTGAAATGCATGTTGTATTTATCGCCGAGGTAGTAGGCAAAAAGGTTTCCGTTGAACAAGGCTGTAGACTGGTTCATGTATTTTCCACGTCCATATACATAGTCGATGTTGAATCCGAATCCCAGTCGTTTGTTTGCATTGACGGCAAAATAAGCCTTGAAACGCTCTTCTCCGTCAGAGCTTCCTCCTTGCTTGTAGTAAGTAAGATTGGTGAAAGGAGATTTGGTGTTGGTATATACCACGTCTTCCGGTTCGACGACGGTAAAGTCGTAAGGATCGAGGAAAAAGAATTGCTCGGGGTCTTTCCGCTCGAAGAAGACATGTGAGATACGAGGGGAACCCAGGTTTCCCAAGTATGTATAATGACCGGTTGGTCCTCCCGTGTCGTTCGTATTTTGGAAATCATGCTGTAAGGTATCCACCGGCACTTCGGTCATATTGCCGAACTGGCGGTCTATTTTCCAGCAAGACAATCCGATAGGAATGGTACTGGCATCAATCACAGAGGTTGTATCAATCGGGTTTCCGTTGCGGTCGTACAAGTTACTGTCCGTTCCCGATGCGGAACTTCCGAACTGCCTTGTGAACTGCCCTTGCTGGTAGGTGTTTTGTGCGGAAATCGTACCGCAAATCAGTAATATTATAGCTATAAAAAATATCTTCCTCATAATGGAGGCAAAGATACAATTTAAAAACGAAAGAAACCGTGTGCAAAGTGTAAAAATACTAGAAGATATATTGATACAAAGGCGCGCGGAATCTTTCTTTAAAAAGGACTTCCGTGCGCCTGCGCATTTTGAGGTTGTATGGATAAATACAGTTATTTCATTTCTTTGATAATATCCATACCGATATGGATGGCTTCTTCATTCATCGGTATCAGGTGGTGATGGCGTTCGGGCAGTGTCTTGTGTAATGCCTTGATGACGCTTTCTATTGAAACGATCGGACGTATTTTCAACAGGCCGCCCAGTACGATCATGTTGAATGTCTTAGCCATTTTTCGTTCGTTGGCTTCGTCCATGGCATCGATACGATACACATGGATATCTTTACGTGTCGGCGGATTGATAATACCGTAACCATCGTAAATCAGTACACCTCCAGGTTTTACCTTGTTCTCGAATTTGGCAAGCGAAGGCTGGTTCAGGATAATGGCTGTATCGTATTTGCTCAAGATCGGAGAGGAAATGCGTTCGCCGCTGATGATGACGGTTACATTGGCTGTACCTCCTCGCTGTTCAGGACCATAGGCAGGCATCCAGGTGACTTCCTTGTTTTCCATCAGTCCTGAATAAGCCAGGATTTTACCCATCGACAATACACCTTGTCCGCCGAATCCTGCTATAATGATTTCTTCTTTCATGATAGTTCTTTTTTGATGATTTTATTTGTTTTCTCCGCTTGTATCTTTCAGGTCGCCCAGTGGGTAGAACGGGAACATGTTTTCTTCCATCCATTTATTGGCACCTTCGGGTGTCATTTTCCATCCGGAGTTACATGTTGATACGATTTCTACCAGATTTGACCCTTTACCCTGCAAGCTGTTTTCGAAAGCCTTGCGGATTGCTTTTTTAGCCTTGCGGATTGCTGCTACCGTATGAACGGCCTGACGGGTAACATAGCATGTTCCTTGTAAAGTGGCTGCTATTTCTGTCATCTTCAACGGATAGCCGTGTATTTCCGGATTTCGTCCATAAGGGCAGGTCGCTGTTTTCATTCCTATCAGCGTGGTCGGTGCCATTTGTCCTCCGGTCATACCGTATATGGCATTGTTGATGAAGATAATAGCGATATTGTCACCACGGTTTAATGCGTGGATTGTCTCGGCTGTACCGATACAAGCCAAGTCACCATCTCCCTGATAAGTAAATACCAGCCGGTCCGGCCACAGGCGTTTGATGGCACCGGCTAGAGCAGGTGCACGTCCGTGAGCTGCTTCCAGACAGTCTATGTCAAGATAGTTATACATGAATACGGCACATCCCACCGGACTGATTCCGATGGCCTTTTCTTCCATGCCCATTTCTTCTATAACTTCGGCTATCAGTTTGTGAACTACTCCGTGGCTACATCCCGGACAGTAGTGCATCGGGTTATCATTCAATAAACGAGGCTTCTGGTAAACCAGATTCTCGGGCTTCATTATATCTTCTTTTGTCATAAATATCTCCTCCTTGTCGGGTTAGCGTAGAAAGAAACGGAACACAAATTCCATCATCTTTACGAACAGCGATGCGCCGCATACATAAAAGAAAATGGTTTTATCATCTCCCAATGAGAAGTAGAGGATGAAAGAAGCTACGGCTCCTATCATGAATATCACATTGAGTACGGTTCTGATCTGATCTATATTGCCCATAAGTTTCTTACTTGTTAATGATTTTTTCTTTTAACGCATCGATGACTTCATCCGGATCAGGGACGATACCTCCCAGACGTCCGAAATGTTCGACGGGGACACTGCATTTTACTGCCAGTTCCACATCTTCAATCATTTGTCCGCTGTTCAGTTCCACAACAAGGATACCTTTTACCTGTTTAGCTCTTTCGGCCAAAGGTTTGCTTGGGAACGGCCATAAGATGATAGGACGGAACAATCCGACTTTGATGCCTTCTTCGCGTGCATGTTCCATTGATTTCTGTGCGATACGTGCACATGAGCCAAATGCTACGATCAGATATTCAGCATCTTCGCAGTCTATTTCTTCATAGCGTACCTCATTGGCTTCTATTTCTGCGTATTTTTCCTGCAGGTGAATATTTCGTTTTTCCATTATGGCAGGGTCGAGCTCCAGTGAAGTGATAATATTGGGTTTGCGTCCCTTGCATCCTGTAGCAGCCCATGGGCACTGTGCAATGATTTCTGCTTCTGTACGTCGCGGACGGGGAGCTGGAAGTACGACCTTTTCCATCATCTGACCGATTACACCATCGGCAAGAATCATGGCCGGATTACGATATTTGAAAGCCAGTTCAAAGGCAAGTCCTACAAAGTCTGCCATTTCCTGAACTGAAGCTGGTGCCAGTGCTATCAGATGATAGTCACCGTGTCCGCCACCTTTTGTTGTCTGGAAATAGTCAGCCTGACTGGGCTGGATAGTTCCAAGTCCCGGACCTCCACGCATGACGTTCACTACCAGACAGGGCAATTCTGCACCTGCAATGTATGAGATACCTTCCTGTTTCAGGCTGACACCCGGACTGGAAGATGAAGTCATAACCATTTTGCCGCTTCCGGCACCTCCATATACCATATTAATTGCTGCAACTTCACTTTCGGCCTGCAATACTACCATACCGGTAGTTTCCCACGGCTTCTGTTCGGCAAGAGTTTCCAATACTTCAGATTGGGGAGTGATAGGGTAACCGAAGTATCCGTCCACACCAAAGCGGATAGCAGCATGAGCAATGGCTTCGTTACCTTTCATTAGAACTACTTCTTCTGCCATAATTTTGATTGTTTAGCTTATAAGCACTTTAAATTTATTCTTCACATTTTGCTCTGTATACGGTTAAGCAACCGTCCGGACACACGATAGCGCACGAAGAGCATCCGTTGCAGGTATCTTCTACAACCTGCTGAACGTAATTATATCCTTTTTGATTTACTTTGGCGGTGAGCGACAGTACGTGTAACGGGCAAGCTACCACGCACAGGTTACACCCTTTGCAGCGTTCTGTATTCACTACAACTACACCTTTCATTTTAGCCATAAGTCAATTACCTTATTGATTAAACATATCTTTATTATAAAAATTGAGAATATCCATCACCATATTCCGAGCTTCGGCTGCCGGACTCTCCGGATTCAAAGCGATAGCTTCCTGATAATTATTCAAGGCACCTTGCCAGTCACCCTTTTTCCGGAAAGCATTCCCTAATAGATAATATGCTTCTGCTGCATATTCGGGATTTTGGTTGATGAATTGATTCAATTGGTCGATTGCATGTTCTGTAGCGCCTTCGGCTATTAAATTTTTAATCTCTTTCAGCTTTTCGGTCATGGTTATGAATTTACTAGTCTACCTACAAAGATAAAGTTTATTTTCAATCGAATCTGGATTTTAGACAATTATTTCCTCTAAATAGATGAAAAAAATTTTTTGATGTTTATGCAATCTGTTGATATATAAGTATTTATAGGTGTGTTAAAATGTTTCATTTGAAAAAGTTGTTTATGTAATTATATGGGCCTTTTCAGCCGAATTGAGAGCGATTTGAAGTGTTTTGTAAAACAATATTCCATTCATTATATTTGAAACAGCCTGAATTTGTAAATGGGAAAAAATGGCTGTAAGGCAAAAAAAACAGTGGATTTAAGCCTTTTATTAGAAAATTTATATTTACTTTATGAAAACTTTTCAGTTTTTAATTCTTGATTGATATTTACTGACTATTATGTTTTTAATTTATAAGTAATTGCATTTATGAAAATCAAATTATTGTTGGCTGCTACGGTAGCATGTGTATTGGGCTTTTCTTCATGCTCAAATGAATCGGTGAAAACTATCCCTGTATATGGTTGGCAGGGAGAAGGAGAAGAAGCTACGGAAGCATCTATCCAGTCCGATTTCCAGAAATGGAAAGACCACGGGCTGGTAGGTATATGTTATAATGCGGGTGGTTTCAATGTAGAGAAACATGCTCGTGCGGCAAAGATAGCTCATGCTACCGGATTGGAGTATCATGCATGGATTCCTGCCATGCTGAAAGGTGATGCTGATTCTACCTGGTATGCTGTAAACCGTAAAGGGGAATCGGCATATACGGTGCAGGCCTATGTTCCTTATTATAAATGTATGTGTCCGAATAATCCGGATGTCATCAATTATCTGGTAACTGAATATAGCAAGATAGCAGAAATACCGGATGTCGATTTCGTTCATTTGGATTATATCCGCTATGTAGATGTCATTCTGGCTCGTGGACTTTGGGAAAAATATGGTCTGGTGATGAACGAAGAATATCCTACAGCCGATTATTGTTACTGCGACAAATGTGTTGCCGATTTCAAGGCTGAAAGCGGTATCGATATCAAGGCAGTGGAAGATCCTTCTACTTGCGAGGAATGGAAGCAGTTCCGCTATAACTGTATTACCAATCTAGTAAATAAAATTGCGGCTGCGGTTCATGCTAAGGGTAAAAAAGTCAGTGCAGCTGTATTCCCCGGTCCGGATTCTTATGCAAAGAAACTGGTTCGTCAGGAATGGAATAAATGGGATATCGATGCCTTCTTCCCGATGAACTACAACGACTTCTATTTGGAACCGGCTTCTTGGGTTGGAGAAATAACCAAGGAAGAAGTTACTTCCGTAAACGGTAAAAAGCCTATTTACAGTGGTCTGTTTATTTGTCACGACTGGCAGAACAAGGCAAATATCAAAGATCCGGAAGGTCACGGTCTGATTCCATCTGAAATCGGTGAAGCTGTACGTGGTTCGATTGAAGCCGGAGCTGCCGGAATTGCATTGTTTACTCCAGCCAACATGACCGACGAGCATTGGGCTGAACTTGATAAAGCTATTAAGGGGAAATAATGATACCGTAGTAGTGATATAAATAAAGGTATAACGATAAGGAAATCTCCTTCGGACTCTTTCGGGAATCCGGAGGAGATTTTTATTTTTACATAGCATCCGGCTGGCAGCTTTTGTTATATATTTCCTTGCGAATAGTATATTGTACCATAGTGGAACGATTGCTTCACTATAATGAAGCGTTATTTTCACTAAAGTGAAACGATCGCCTCACCTATGTGAAACGAATAATATGTGCAGAAGTTTGATTCTGACTATAATCGAGTTTACTCTGTCCTTTGGTATTTTTAGCCGAATTTGCTTTACACTTTCCTTTCGGCGCACGTTAGGTTAGGCATTGAATTTCTGTTTTTAAAGATTTCTTTTGGTATTATTTTATTTAGTGATAACTTTGCAAAATATAGTGAATTGCAAAAAATAACTAACTTATAGTACGAGGAGATGAATAAAATTATTTCAAAAGAACATTTTTCAGAAAAGGTTTTTAAGCTGGTAATCGAAGCTCCCCTGATTGCCAAGTCACGTAAAGCCGGTCATTTTGTGATCGTACGTGTAGGCGAAAAAGGCGAACGTATGCCTCTTACCATTGCAGAAGCCGATCCCGTAAAGGGAACGATTACGTTGGTCGTACAAGAGGTCGGTTTGTCATCGACTCGCTTGTGTGAACTGAATGAGGGCGATTATATCACCGATGTGGTAGGGCCGCTGGGTAAGGCAACCCATATCGAGAACTTCGGAACTGTAGTTTGTGCAGGAGGTGGTGTAGGAGTTGCTCCAATGCTGCCTATCGTTCAGGCCCTGAAAGCTGCCGGAAACCGTGTCATCACTGTATTGGCAGGTCGTTCTAAGGAACTGATCATTTTGGAGAAAGAAATGAGAGAAAGTTCGGATGAAGTAATCATCATGACCGACGATGGTTCGTATGGCAAGAAGGGCTTGGTGACGGAAGGTATTGAAGAAGTTATCAAGCGGGAAAAGGTCGACAAATGTTTTGCCATCGGTCCGGCTATCATGATGAAGTTTGTTTGTCTGCTTACTAAAAAATATGAGATTCCTACCGATGTTTCACTCAATACAATAATGGTAGACGGTACAGGTATGTGCGGTGCATGCCGTATCACGGTAGGAGGTAAGACAAAATTCGTTTGTGTAGATGGTCCCGAATTCGACGGACATCAGGTCGATTTCGACGAAATGCTGAAGCGTATGGGAGCGTTCAAGGACATTGAGCGTGAAGAGATTCATAAGTTGGACGGCACACAGCCTGATGCGTGTGAAGCAGTAAAAAAGTCCGACGACCGTAATGCTCCGTGGCGTGCGGAATTGCGTAAGTCGATGAAGCCGAAAGAACGTACGGCTATTCCGCGTGTCAAGATGAACGAACTCGATCCGGAATACCGTTCTCACAGTCGCAAGGAAGAAGTTAACCTGGGATTGAATGAAGAACAGGCATTGACCGAAGCTAAACGCTGTCTGGATTGTGCCAATCCGTCGTGTATGGAAGGTTGTCCGGTGGGCATCAATATCCCTGGATTCATCAAGAATATCGAACGCGGTGAATTCCTCGAAGCAGCTCGCGTACTGAAACAAACAAGTGCTTTGCCTGCTGTGTGTGGTCGTGTCTGCCCGCAGGAAAAGCAGTGTGAATCAAAATGTATTCATCTGAAGATGGGACATGAAGCAGTGGCCATCGGTTATCTGGAACGCTTTGCGGCCGACTATGAGCGTGAAAGCGGACAGATTTCGGTTCCTGAAATAGCCGAAAAGAACGGTATTAAGGTAGCTGTTGTCGGTTCCGGACCTGCCGGATTGTCGTTTGCCGGCGATATGGCGAAGTTAGGTTACGATGTGACCGTGTTCGAAGCTTTGCACGAAATCGGGGGAGTATTGAAGTATGGTATTCCTGAATTCCGTTTGCCGAACAAAATTGTCGATGTAGAAATCGAAAACCTGTCGAAGATGGGCGTACAGTTTGTCAAAGACTGTATCATCGGTAAGACTATCAGCGTAGAAGAACTGGAACAGGAAGGCTATAAAGGAGTGTTTGTCGCTTCCGGAGCGGGACTTCCTAACTTCATGAATATTCCGGGTGAGAACTCTATCAATATCATGTCGTCTAACGAATACCTGACTCGTGTCAACCTGATGGATGCGGCAAGTGAAGATTCCGATACACCGGTTACCTTCGGCAAGCGAGTAGCCGTTATCGGTGGTGGTAATACGGCTATGGACTCGGTTCGTACCGCTCGTCGTCTGGGTGCAGAAAAAGCCATGATTATCTATCGTCGCTCTGAAGCAGAGATGCCGGCTCGTCTGGAAGAAGTGAAACATGCTAAGGAAGAAGGCGTAGAATTCCTGACCCTTCACAATCCGATCGAATACATCGCCGACGAGAAAGGTCGTGTAAAGCAGGTGGTATTGCAGAAGATGGAGCTGGGTGAACCCGATGCTTCAGGACGTCGTAGTCCGGTACCTATTCCGGGAGCAGTAGAAACCATCGATATCGATATGGCCATTGTCAGTGTAGGCGTATCTCCGAATCCGATTGTACCGCATTCTATCCCCGGACTGGAACTGGGACGAAAAGGTACCATTGCCGTAAACGAGAATATGCAGTCGTCTATACCGACTATCTATGCCGGAGGAGATATTGTACGTGGTGGTGCTACGGTTATTCTGGCCATGGGTGACGGACGCCGTGCAGCCGCTGCCATGGATAAGCAGCTGCGTGGATAAGGAAACTCTCAGGATGCGTATCGAATGACAAACGCATCAGCAGAAGCTCTTGATTGTCAGCATGGAATCATCTGAAAACGGCTCTCCAAACTCGATGTGAGGAGAAATGAAGTTTTAGGCTGGAACCAGATGATTTGACATATAAGAAAGAGGCCGTCTCAAAATAGAATTGCAAAAGTAAAAATCTTATAGATTGCAACTTAGAAGTAAAAAATCTCCTACTTTTAGTCCTGTAATTAAAGAAAACAAAGACTAAAGTAGGAGATTTTTATGTTGTAACTGATAGATTATAAGTAAACCTGTCTCAGCTTTTCATTTTGATGCAGCTCATATTTTGTTTTTCTGTTAGTAACGATCTTTTGTCATCTTACCTTTTTCTGCCCGTCATCCGAAGAAGCTCAAGTATCATTTGGACACATTCCTTTCTAAAAATAGAGTTTTGTATCCTCTCAGTTTTTCCCTGTTGTAAAAATTGTTACTTTTGTAACACAATAATTATCATGTAAGAGAACTAAAATATTATGAAAAAACATCTTTTATTGGGTCTTTTGGGAGCCTGTACACTTTCTTCCCAAGCGCAGACTTTTAAAGAATGGCAAGACCCTGAGGTAAATGCCGTCAATCGTGCTCCGATGCATGCTAACTTTTTCGCTTACGAAAGTATTGATGCTGCAATTCGAAATGTAAAAGAAAATTCCAACAATTTTATGACATTAAACGGAAAATGGAAATTTTTCTGGGTGAAGAATGCCGATGCACGTCCTACTGATTTCTGGAAAGTAGATTTCAACGATAAGGGATGGGACGATTTGCAGGTTCCTGCCGTGTGGGAACTGAATGGATATGGCGATCCTATCTATCTGAATGTGGGCTATGCATGGCGTAACCAGTTCACGAACAATCCTCCTTACGTGCCGGTTGAGAACAATCACGTAGGTTCTTACCGTCGTGAAATTGTTGTGCCTGCCGACTGGAAAGGCAAAGATATCATTGCACATTTCGGTGCCGTAAGCTCAAACATGTATTTGTGGGTAAACGGCAAATACGTCGGATACAGTGAAGACAGCAAGCTGGAAGCAGAATTCGATTTGACTCCGTATCTGAGGCCGGGACAGAAAAACATCATTGCGTTTCAGGTATTCCGCTGGTGCGACGGCAGTTATCTGGAAGATCAGGACTTCTTCCGTTACACCGGTGTGTCACGCGATTGCTATCTTTATACCCGCAACAAGAAACGCATCGACGATATTCGTGTAACTCCCGATCTGGACAGCGAGTACAAGAATGGTTCGCTGGCTGTCGAACTGAAGCTGAAAGGCAGTTCAAAAGTCACACTCGACCTGCTGGATGCCCGCAATGAAGTTGTTGCCACGAAGGAAGTAGGAGGCAACGGTCAGGTTTCTACAACCATCGATCTGGCTGAACCCCATAAGTGGACAGCCGAGACTCCTTATTTATATACCCTGCGTGCCACTTTGAAAGACGGAGGCAAGGTTAGCGAAGTCGTTCCTATAAAAGTCGGTTTCCGTAAGATAGAACTGAAAGATGCACAAGTTCTGGTCAATGGTCAGCCGGTTCTGATAAAAGGTGCCGACCGTCATGAGATGGATCCCGACGGCGGATCTTATGTATCCCGCGAGCGTATGATTCAGGATATTCAGATCATGAAACAGTTCAACATCAATGCCGTACGTACCAGTCATTACCCGGACGACAATTTCTGGTACGACTTGTGCGATAAGTACGGTATTTATGTCGTAGCTGAGGCTAATCTGGAATCTCACGGCATGGGATACGAAGAAAAGACACTGGCAAAAGTTGCATCCTATAAAAAAGCACATCTGGAACGCAACGAACGCAACGTTCAGCGTGGATTCAATCACCCCAGCATTATCTTCTGGTCGTTGGGAAATGAGGCTGGTTACGGCCCGAATTTCGAAGCAGCATACGACTGGGTAAAAGCCGAAGATCCGAGCCGTCCCGTACAGTACGAAAGAGCCGGACTGGAAGGCAAGACCGATATCTTTTGCCCGATGTATTATCGCTACAAAGACTGCGAAAATTATGCGAAGAACGAAAAGAGTACCAAACCGCTTATCCAGTGCGAATATGCCCATGCGATGGGTAACTCGGAAGGTGGTTTCAAGGAATACTGGGATTTGATTCGTAAGTACCCGAAATACCAGGGAGGCTTCATCTGGGACTTTGTCGACCAGTCATGCCGCTGGACCGGAAAGAACGGTGAGATGATTTATGCGTATGGAGGCGACTTCAACGACTTCGATGCCAGCGACAATAACTTCTGCGATAACGGTCTGATCAGCCCCGATCGTAAGCCGAATCCGCACATGTACGAGGTAGGTTACTTCTATCAGAACATCTGGACTACGGCAGGCGATTTGTCGAAGGGAGAAATCAAGGTCTACAATGAGAACTTCTTCCGCGACCTGTCAGCTTACGCACTGGAGTGGGAACTGCTGAAAGACGGTAAGGCTGTCCGTAGCGGACGCGTAGAAAACCTGTCGGTAGCGCCGCACCAGACTGCAACGGTGAAACTCGACTGGGGAAAGACTTGCAAGTGTGGCGAATGGTTGCTGAATGTGAAGTATGTCCAGAAGAACCGCGAAGGCCTGCTGCCTGCCGGTCATGTAGTAGCGAAGGCACAGTTGACAGTGAACCCGTACGAAGCTCCTGCCATGAATCTTGCCAATGTTGTAGAAAAAAATGCACCAGTCGTTACTCCTCAGATTAAAGATGAAAACGTGAACCGTATGGTCGTAATAGGAGAGAACTTCAACATCCAGTTCAACAAGCGAAACGGTTACATGGACAAATACGAAGTAAACGGACTGAACATGATAAAAGAAGGAGAAGCCATGACACCCAACTTCTGGCGTGCTCCGACCGACAATGATTTCGGTGCCGGACTTCAGCAGAAGTATGTAGCATGGAAAGATCCCGAAATCAAGTTGTTGTCGTTGAAAGGGGAGATGGCAGACGGAATGGCAGTCGTTTCAGCCGAATACGAAATGAAGAAAGTTTCCGCCAAACTGTTGCTTACTTATACCATCAACAACGAAGGAGCTGTAAAAGTAACCCAGAAAATGAGAGCCGACAAGAATGCAAAAGTATCCAATCTGTTCCGTTTCGGCTTACAGCTGGTAATGCCTGCTTCCTTCGAAAAGATTTCCTATTACGGACGTGGACCGATTGAAAACTATGCCGATCGTAAGACATGTACCGATTTAGGCATTTACAACCAGACCGTAGACGAACAATTCTACGCTTATATCCGCCCGCAGGAAAATGGAACCAAGTCCGATATCCGCTGGTGGAAACAGTTGAATGAAGCCGGCAGCGGTTTGATGTTCGTAGCAGAAGCACCGTTCTCGGCATCCGCTTTGCACTATACCATCAGCTCACTCGATTCAGGATGGGAAAAGCAACAGGAACACTCCAACGAAGTGAAGAAAGCCGACCTGACCAATGTCCTGATCGACAAAGCCCAGATGGGATTGGGTTGCGTAGATAGCTGGGGAGCCCTTCCCGAACCGCAATACCAGTTGCCTTACGGCGATTATGAATTTACCTTCATCATGACACCGGTAAGTCATTCATACACTCAGGAATAACAGTCGCGTAACATACCAGAAAGAGGCGCATCAAACCGATACGCCTCTTTCTCTTTTTCTGTAAGTCCGTTTATCTTTCAGATTTCAGTTTCCGTTATCTCATCAGGGCTTTCGTTACCTCACCGATATACATGGTATACTGTTTCGAAGCATCCACATTCTGGTTCAGCGATTTCAAGTCATCCGCCGTCATTTTCTGTGCCATAGCCTTCTTGCACTCTATCACCACGCTCGCCTGCGTATTATTGCTGGTATAGAACGAAACCTTGTACGTATCACTCTGTTCCATCAAAGCAGTAGCAGCAATACGGCTCTGGTCGATGAGCAAATAAGCAACGTTCTTGTTGAACATCTTGCCAAATCCACTCCAGTTCTCCGCCTTGATATCGATTTCCTCCCCATTGGCAGCCGTTAGCGTAATGCGTCCCTGTGCAGCAATCTCGTTTAAGTTGGCAGGTAACTGCTCCAAGCTAACTTCTTTCAGTTCCGCCGAAGCATTGAGTACCGGAGTAGCAGGCTGTAATGTCTGTGCAGGAACCGATTGCGCAGTGGTAGCCGACGCATTGTTCAGCAACTTCTGTCCCAAGGCAACCGAAGCCGACTGAAACAATTCATCCTTCAGGTCGATGGTTTCCCGTCTGAACTTGCCGCAGATAGGAGCCAGTTTCGTTTTCTTCTTGTTCAGCGCCATATCGTCGTTGATCCATTCCTCTGCTGTATATTTTTCGCCCCCGTCTCTCGCTTCATCATACCAGTAACGGATACGCGTCATCAGCAGCTTACATTTTCCGTCCTCCGCATTGATCAGAAACTGATAATAAATGCGCGTACGGTCCAATGACAGAGCAGTAGAAGAGAAAACCATATACTCTTCGGCCATAGCCGCAATGGTACCATCCTCCTTATTAGAATACGAAACCTGACTATACAACTTTCCGTCGGGCTTGAAACGTCCTTTCGCCCATTCCAGCATCTGATTGAATATCTCCGTTTTCGACAGTCCCGGAGCCTTTATCTCGTTGGTAAAAGCCACCTTTCCGTCGATGGTTGTTACAGCTCCGGCCAGATATTTCGGGTCGGAATTATCTTTCTTGTCTTTAGCCATACCCGTTAGCGGCAGACAAAGCAGCAGCATAAATAATAATTTTTTCATGGCAATGTTTCTGTTTTTGATTTTCTTTTCTGTTTTATAACGAGCAAATATACAGATAAAAATATAGGAAGAAAAGAGAACCCTGCTAAAAAAAGGAAACGTCCGGGTATAAAAAATATTCACTACAAACCGTCTGTTTTCTGTAAGGAACCAATTCCTTTGTCGAGAAAGCGACAGCCTGTAGTGAATATGGATTTAGAATCTCCGTCAGGAGAAAATATTATTTGACTGGAATCTTGTCGATTCTTGCCTGATGACGTCCTCCTTCAAAATCAGTAGAGAAGAATTCCGTCATAATCTTGTCAGCCATTTCCGTATCGATGAAACGTCCCGGCATCACCAGCACGTTCGCATCATTATGCAGGCGAGACAAACGTGCAATTTCCGGCATCCAGCACAGAGCAGCCCGGATCCCCTGATGCTTGTTCAGCGTCATGCTGATACCTTCGCCACTGCCACAGATACCTATTCCCGGGTAACATTCACCTGCTTCAACGGCAAGCGCCAGCGGATGAGCGAAATCCGGATAGTCACAGCTATCCGTACTATACGTTCCAAAATCTTTATACTCCCATCCCTTTGCCTTCAGCCATTGCTTTACATATTCTTTCAGCTCAAATCCGGCATGATCGGAAGCCAGTCCAACTACTTTCATTATAACATTGCTTTTACTTGGTTATACACATTTTCTGCGGTGAATCCCAATTTTTCGTCCAATACCTTGTACGGAGCAGAGAAACCGAACGATTCCAGTCCCCATACCTTTCCGTTCGGGCCTACCAGACCTTGCAGGTTGACCGGCAGACCGGCAGTCAGTCCGAATACCTTTGCACCAGTTGGGATAATACTTTCCTGATACTCCTTGCTCTGGTTGCGGAACAAACCTTCCGACGGCACAGAAACGATACGCAGTTTCACGCCATCCTTGCGCAACAGTTCAGCACCTGCCACCAAGGTAGAAACTTCAGAACCCGAAGCCACCATCACCACATCCGGATTTTCATCCGATCCGGCTACGATATAAGCACCTTTTGCAGCCTGCGTATAATCAGTACCTTCCGGCAAGTTTGCAACATTCTGGCGAGAGAAAATCAGTCCCGTAGGAGTAGAAGTATTTTCCATTGCCAACTTCCAAGCCTGAGTAGCCTCTTCTACGTCAGCCGGGCGCAATACCAGCATCGAGTTATGTCCCTTATGATTTTTCAGTTTCTCCATTAGTCGGATCTGAGCCTCCTGTTCAACCGGTTCATGTGTTGGACCGTCTTCACCAACACGGAACGCATCGTGTGTCCAGATAAACTTCACAGGAGTTTCCATCAAGGCAGCCATACGGATAGCCGGTTTCATATAGTCAGAGAAAACAAAGAACGTACCACAGGCAGCGATAACACCTCCGTGCAGTGCCATACCGATGCAGCAGCAAGCCATAGTCAGTTCGGCTACACCAGCCTGCAGAAACGCACCACTGAAGTCCCCCTTCGTAAATGCATGAGTTTTCTTCAAGAATCCGTCTGTCTTGTCAGAATTAGAAAGGTCGGCAGAAGCCACAATCATGTTTTCCACGTGAGTAGCCAGCACACCCAGTACAGTAGCCGATGCAGCACGTGTTGGTCCTCCTGCTTTCTGCTGGATAGCCTCCCAGTTGATTTTCGGAGCCTGGTTAGAGAACCAGAATTCCATCTTCGCAGCCAGATCCGGATGAGCCTTTGCCCATTCAGCCTTCGCTGCATAACGTTCGGCTACGATTGCTTTCAGCTCTTCGCGGCGTTTTGCATACAGCTCTGCCACTTCCGGGAAAACTTGGAACGGATTCTCCAGGTCACCCCCCAGATTCTTTATGGTATTGATATAAGCATCACCACCCAGTGGAGCACCATGCGTAGCACAGTCATGCTCATAGCTTGTATTGTCTGCTCTCATTGCACCTTTACCCATGATTGTCTTACCGATAATCAGTGCAGGCTGACCTTCCACAGCTTTCGCCTGAGTCAGTGCATCACGTATTTCGTCAGGATCATTACCGTTGATGGTAAACACCTTCCATCCCCACGCTTCATATTTCTTTGCAACATCCTCGTTTGTAACCTCGCCACATTCCGTAGAAAGTTGGATATCGTTCGAGTCGTAGAACATAATCAGGTTATCCAGTCCCAGATGTCCGGCAATACGTCCGGCACCCTGTGAAATCTCTTCCTGAATACCACCGTCGGAAATATAAGCATAAATAGTCTGGTTCATCACATCTCCCAGACGAGCTTTCAAGAACTTCGCAGCGATAGCAGCACCTACGGCAAAAGTATGTCCCTGTCCCAGCGGACCAGAAGTATTTTCGATGCCACGCATGATGTCCACTTCCGGATGTCCTGGAGTAGGGCTTCCCCATTGACGGAACTGAGCCAGTTCGTCCATCGTGAATTTTCCGCTCAGTGCCAGTACCGAATACAACATCGGCGACATATGTCCCGGGTCGAGGAAGAAACGGTCACGACCTTCCCAGCGTGGATTTTCAGGATCATAAACAAGAAATTCAGAAAACAGTACATTTGCAAAGTCTGCACCACCCATAGCGCCACCCGGATGACCGGACTTAGCTTTTTCTACCATCGCAGCAGCCAGAATACGAATGTTGTCGGCTGCGCGGTTCATTAGTTCTTTATTGTTTTTCATCTTGGATATGTTTGTTTGTGCAAAGATAGTAATATTCTTCGATATGAAACGAATTTTGTTTAAAAGCTTGTCAACACCAGCGCTCTCCTGCACGTGGCAGACAGCTGTAAATGCGCCGCAAAGGTAATGCTTTTCCGGCAGGTAACAAAAAAATCGCTACAGCACCTCGTGTTGAGGGCTGTAGCGATTTCTTATCACTAAATTCTGTTTTTTTAAGTAATCTGATTACTTTCCAGTCGAAAACTCCTTGATGCGCTGCTCCTCACTCAGGCGGCACACCAGCAGCTGTCCGTTCTTTTCCGCTACGATGTAGCCGTCCAGTCCTTCCAGTACCACCCGCTTTTCTTCTGCCGCATGCACCACACAGTTCCGGCAGTTGTACATATCCACCCGGCCGCCTACCTTGGCATTGCCCGCTTCATCCTGCGGCAGCAAGGTGCGCAGCGAACCCCAGCTACCCAGGTCACTCCATCCGAACTCCGCCGGCAGTACAAAGATATCCTCTGCCTTTTCCATCACCGCATAGTCGATGGAAATCTTCTCGCAAGTGGGGAAGAGGCGCTTCAGCTCTTCCGCCTCCCTGTCCGTAAACAAGGCAGGCTCCAACTCGTCCATCACTCCTGCAATTTGCGGCGCGTACCTGCGTAGAGCATTCGTAATCGTTTCCACGTTCCACACAAATATCCCTGCGTTCCAGAAATAATTTCCCGCAGCCAGATACCTCTTCGCCGTTTCTACGTCCGGTTTCTCCTTGAACGCTTCCACCTTGCAGATACCCTTCTCGTCGGCTTCACCTTGAGCCGCGATGTACCCGTAGCCTGTTTCCGGTCGGGTAGGCTTCATTCCCAAGGTCACAATAGCATGTGAGACCGCCGTTTTCTCCAGTGCCACGGTAATGCAGCGGGCAAATTCCGTCGTATCAATTACCAGCGCATCCGAGGGAGTCACTACGATGTTCGCCTGCGGAAACTCCTTCCGAATTTTCCAGCATGCATATGCGATACACGGTGCCGTATTCCTTGCCTCCGGTTCCGCTAGGATATGCTGCTCTGGAATCTGCGGTAACTGTTCCTTTACAATGTCTACATACTTTTCCGATGTCACTACCCAGAAATTCTCTTTTGGGCAGATATCCTTGAAACGATCCACCGTGAGCTGAATCAGTGATTTTCCTACGCCCATTACATCAATGAACTGTTTGGGGTATTCAGGAGTACTCATGGGCCAGAAGCGGCTTCCTATGCCGCCTGCCATGATGACTACATGGGTTTGCATGAATAGGTATTTTGTCTTGATAAACGATAGTGAATAAAGATTGTGAGAATGTGATAAAATTTAGATGAAATATAGGAAGGTTGCCTTTTACAGCCTGATTAAAAAAGTGATAGAAATTATTTATTAGCCATAGTCAAACTTGCATAAATTTGACTAACTTGTTCTGCTATATGATCCCAGTTATAGATTGACATGTCATAATCCACGTGAGTGTAAGGAGAATCTATGTTTTGCTGGAGTTTGTTTGCCAGCGCATCAATATCTCCTACTGAAAAATAATTTTCATATTTTAATCCAACTTCCAAGTTAGCAGGAATGTCACTTACTATAACCGGTACTTTGTAGCTCATAGCTTCCAGTAAAGCTATAGGAAGTCCTTCGTGTGAGGAAGGAAGTACAAAACAGCGAGTGTGCGTAAGTAGTGAGTGAAGTTTTCTACCTTTTATGAATCCTGTGAGTACCACTCCGTGTTGTCTTGCCATAGCTTTTAGGTTTCGTGAGTATTCATCTTCAAAATCTGTATCTCCTGCTAATACTAGTTTACAACCATGATTATTAATTTTAGAAAAGGCTTCTACAAGGTGGTGTAAATTCTTTTCAGGCACAAAACGGCACATTCCTAAGATGTATTTTCCTTCTTCTATCCCTAATTCTTGAAAATATTCAGGATAGTCACAAATTTCAGGTTCTGAAACTCCGTTGTAAACTAAATGGCAATCTCTTCTATTATACTTACGTACTAAGATGTCATTGATAACTTCCGAGATAACAATAACTTCATTGGCATATTTTGTACCCATTCGTTCTCCTAATTTCAGTATGAACTTGGCTGCTTTTCCCCATTTGTCGCGGTCATAATCAGGGCCGTGATGGGTAAAGACTACTTTCATTCCTAACAGTCTGGCCATTGGGGTGAGTAACGCAGGACCAATGGCGTGAATGTGTACAATGTCAGCTTTTAGCGATTTTGCTTTTAAGATAGCTTTAAATGTGTGTACGATTGCTTCAAAAGACTTTTTCTTAGGGGTCTCAATATCAATTAATTTAACCCCTTTGTATTCAGTAAGTGAATCTTTTACATAGCTTTTGCGTCGGATAATTGTTACATCGTAACCTTTGGCAGCTATGCGTGGAAAAAGTTCTTCGCAGTGTGTTTCAACTCCCCCCATGATATTAGGTATACCACGGGTTCCGGTAACTACGATTTTCATTGTGAATGTTATAAAAACTGTAAATAAGATATGATTAACAGCGGAAGAAATGCTATTGTTCTGATTTTATGAATTGTGTATAAAATTCGATTAATTTTTCCCAGTAACTTTGAGGACTGAGGTTTTCATTTGCAAACTTAATTGTATTGCTACTCATTGTAGCATACTCTTCGTTGTTTAATTTATTAGCTTTAAGTATTATATTTCTTAAATTTTTAGTATCTGCACTTGTAAATTGAAATCCTGTTTTGCCATCAATGACAATTTCAGGAATGCCTCCAATTTGTGCACCAATAACAGGCGTACCTACTGAATAGGCTTCGATGATTGTCATAGGATTATTTTCATACCATTCAGATGGTACAATAACAAAATATGCATTACTGACTAAATCTGTAAGCTCTTTGCCTTGTTTATATCCTAAAAAATCAACATTTTGCATATATGTTTCTTCAACATATTGCTTTAATTCTTCCTCTTTCGGACCTGTACCAACGACTTTAAGTTTACATTCCGGAATCTCCTTGAAAGCTGAAAGTAATGTTTTCACGCCTTTTTCATATGATAACCGTCCAAAGAATAAGAAATATTTATCTTTGGGTATATTTTCTCCTTTTTGTACAATAGATGTTGAAAAATTATAGAGAATAATATTGGACTTATTCTTTACTGCTGGCATGTATTTCTCTTGGATATTTTTTGCAAAGTTGCTTACGTATATAAATCCGTCTATAAATTGGGCTGGATTAAAAAATATATTTCTGAAATATTGCTCAGCAGCCATGACCGCACTCATCAGTTTGCTACCTTTACAGCAGGTGTTAGTAAAACATTTGTAGAAATATTTTCCTTGACATTCTTCACATATTTGTCCTTTCCCATTTCTGAATGTATATGCTGGACAGACTATACGATAATCATGTACGGTGAAGAGTATGGGAATATTGTATTTTTTTAGTACGGGAAATATGGAAGGTGTTATTTGTCCCCATATTAAATGGATATGGGCTATCTCTGGTTTTTCGTCAAGGATTAGTTGCTCTATTTTTTTTGCGGCCTCAAAATGGTAAAAGTAATTCACCATATTTTTGATTTGTTTTAAAGGTCCTCGACGTGTTTCTTTTGATTCGGGGAAGTATTTGCTATATGGAGATGGCTTATTCTCTGCCCATTTTAAAGTAAAGTAGATAACTTTATGTCCATGTGCTTCCAACATCTTTCCTGTATTGAAGCAAACCGTTTCTGCTCCCCCCTTATTATAATTGTAAACGTCAATTAAAAGGATTTTCATTTCTTGTTTATATGGTTATTCCAAATATTAATCATTTTATTGCATAGATAATGATTAGATAATGTCTCTCGAATGTTAATGCAATTCTTTACATATAAATTGTTTGTTGCAACTTCCTGTAAATCATTTTCATCCCATTCTTTAACAATTCCTAATTTGTGGTCTTGTATAAAATAAGAATTAGTTGGTATTGAATTTGTTATGATAGGAGTTCCACATACAATAGATTCTGGTATAGATACCATATTGTTGTCTTGAAAAGTATCAATTAATAGGCCTTTAGATTCCGCAAGCAGTAAGTTTAATTCGGTATGATTCTTGAAACCTAATAAAAAAATATTATTTTCCAGATGCAATTCTTTTATCATTTGCTCTAATTTATCGTGAAGTTCTCCTTTTCCTACAATTAATAATTTATAGCTTGAATCATATTTTTTTAGGAATAGATTAAATTTTTTGATGATAGATTCTATATTTTTTCTAGGAATTAATTGAGATACAACTATAAACTGTTTTTTTTTCTCCTCTTGAAACTTGAATTGCTCAAGATTAATGCCATGTTCAATAGGAGTAGATGACACATTTTTTAAATATTTATGTATGAATTTGTAAGCTGGTTTGGACCGTGGTATGACATATGATTTTCTTTCAAATAAGGGGGCTATTATCTTATACCATATTTTAGATGGAAGTTTTTTCATTTTTCTTTGGTGAATGGCCATTTCATGCCATATGATAGTTTTTGTTGGACATAACAATGACGCAAAAAGAGACTGAAAAGAAAAAACTTCGCTAGATATAATTATATCAAAAGTAGATTGTTTCTTTTTGAGGTAGAAGAACAAATCAATAGAAAAAGGTATAACGGAAGGGAGAAATAATGATGTGAAGTTTGATTTAAAAAATAAAACTTCGAAGTCATACTTTTCCATTTCTGTTGGTTTATATTCTTCTGCGACAGCCAATGTTATATGGTGATTGTTTTGTTTAAACCCTAAACACATATTATACATCATAGTATCTTTAATAGATTTTACTTTAGGTATAATATTTTTGTGTGGGGTATACATGATTGGATTTAGAATTAGAATTTTCATGTTTTTATATTAATATTTTAATTTTATCTAATTTTTTGTAGAATACAAACGTTTACCTTCATTTAGTATTATTCCTAATAATCCCATCATAAACATTCCTCTATTTTGAGTAAATGTAGAATCTGCTAAACTTTCAATAAGGAAAAATATAAAAATCACAATACATAATTTGTAATGAATTATAAAATTAGGGGAATTTCCGAAATAAAGTTTAGCTTCTTTGAAGCGTTTTCTCCAAAATAAAAAAAATAGGAATATTCCTACAAATCCATATTGCGCTAAAGTTGGGAAAAATGTATCAGCAGCAAATGCTGGCATGTCAGGATTAAGTCCCCAAATATTTTCATATCCCAATCGATAATATATCGGTGAATAATAAACTGCAGATGCATGGTTGGCATAAGACCCTATTCCACTTCCTAACAATGGGTATTGTTTTAATATTTCAATCATTCCCATATAAAGAGCTGGTCTTGCTATCATATCTTTTGTATTTTCATTGCTCAGTCCATTAGTATAAACATATCCGTAAGTTTTCTCCCATGTTGCTGCAAGTATTGTTCCTATTAATATAATAGCAAAGAGGATATTTCGGATACTTAGGCCTTGTTTTATTTTTAATTTATGAGCTAAAAAGAAGATAAACAAGAATGAGATATAGAAACCGTAAAACTTACTTCTAGTAGAAAGAAGTCCAACGGAAAGAAGTAAAATTGATATTTTTATATCTTTTGAAGTTTTATCTGAGCAATATAAGTACAATATGGTAGCGATACTAATAGTTGATGCCATTTGAGCTTCTGCACCAAAAAAGTATCTGATTGTTGCAGTATTAATACCTATAAATAAGCACATGAAACAAATGGCAATGCAAAATATTTGAAGTCTTTTCTTAAATTTTTTGTTGAAATTTATAGGTAAATAATAACATATATAAAATAAGAGAAAAGGTTTGGAAATGATAATAAAATCAACCAAAGCAGCCTTGGGGGTATTTTGTCCAAAAAAACAGGCATAAATAAAGAAGAAAAGTAATATACTGTAAGTCTTTAACATCTCTTTTCCCAATAGGCTGTATTTAACAGTATATCCGATATATAAAATTAAAAATAGGAATGCGCATAATTCATCTGTAAGGGAAAATCCTAAGTTAAAGATAAATCCGTAGGCTATTACTCCAAGAATAAAGGTAATTATGAATATTTGTTTTAACAAATAAGAAAAGATGGAAGAAGTTTTATTCATTCTTAGATTGATTATAAAAGATAAGGTAATCTGTTATCATTTTTTTGTTAGAATAAATTTCATCATAGGCATTCCACATGTCACTCGGTTTTTCTAATGCTTGCTTTAGGGTCTTAGCTAGGTCTTTTACATCTTCACTTCTAAAGACAAAAGTATGTTGACTTTTATTTTGCAAGAAAAAGCCTAAGTCAGAAACAATTACATTTTTTTTAAAATAATATGCAATAGATAATACTCCACTCATAGTTATTGATCGGTATGGATATACCACTATACTAGCTTTTGTAAATAGATCTCTGAGTTCGTTGTCATCTATTACTCTATTGATATCCAGTATGTTGTCTCCTTTAAATTGTAACCCTTTTCCGGCTATTACTAAAGGATTGGTAATCTCTTGTTGTATTTGTTGATAAGCATTAACTAAGATATCTACTCCTTTGTAATAATCTACGCCACCAAAGAATAGGATATAATTTTTAATGTTAGAAAGTTCTGGTACTTTATTTCTTCCTTTGCTGATTTTATCATTGATTAATGATGGAAAATTAACATACTTAATATTTTTCTTGTCGTAGAGATTTTTCAATTGCTTATACTGATCCTGGGAACAAGTGATAAGATTTTGTATATGTTGGGTATTAAAATGGTAAGCCCAATTCATATATTTATGAAGCATACGATGTAAAAAATTGGGAGTAATTCTTTCGTGTGGTGTTAAATCATGTACAGTATAGTAGTAATCATAATTGAACAGCCCAATAAAGGACCACATTCGAAAATCACCAGTGATAAAGTGTATTTTTTTTATATTGTGTTTTTTAGTAATATCTTTTATAGCCCATATTATGTCGAAAGGTATTATTTTATAAATAATATTTATTATTTTATTCTGTGGACATTCTATAAAAGTAGTTTTTTGTTGAACTTTCTTTGAAAGTTTATCATTATAATTATATTCCCCTTTTGTCGTGAGGAGAGCATAAATATCTATTTCTTCACTTTCGGCAAGTTTATTTAGTATACTTGCTGCAAAATGAATCATACCTAAAGAGTGATCACTGGATACAAATAGTATTTTATTTTGTTTTAGATTCTTTTCATTTCCCATGGTTAAAAAACTAACTTATAATTCTAGATTTCAATAATTCTTTAAAGTGTGTGATAACTCAGGATGTCTTTTTCGACAAAAGAAAGCATTCTTTTTCACTTTATCTGTTAGCATCCAATTTTGACGTGTAGTATAGGGAAAGCCGCTTTTCAGCGGTTTCCTATTAAAAAAATCAAAAATTGAACGTGATTATTAATATTTGTTAGTATT
>OBVU01000260.1_pt1 | contig 46852 bp, 36 predicted proteins | sample 1495171 | NCBI WGS metagenome assembly OBVU01 (sample SAMEA2580028, study PRJEB22360) | human gut metagenome | biome: human gut; feature: human-associated habitat; material: faeces | place: Denmark | collected 2008/2010
AGTGGCTATTGTCCAACACGATATGCAATTGAAGCGCTCAACTTATGAAGTTTTGCAGATTCTAAGCATCTCTCTAACGGACAAAACTAACTTGCGTGAACTGTTCGATAAGACTGATTTCAACGATGTCAAAGAACTCGATTATCCCCTTTTTGAAGAACTATTTGATTAATTTTTTAACTAGTCCATTTTTATTGGACACTAATGACTAGTCCATTTTTATTGGACACTAATGAAATATTTCTATTAAATGAAATAACTTGTGGCTTTTATCAGAAAAAGTACTTCTATCCCTCAAGGTCTTCATTTTTCTCTGTTACCTGCAAAGTAACAGAACTATGAAAACACATATAAATAACACAGAAATACACATTATAAAATATGCGGGACATGAAGAATATCATTTGCATACTTTTTCTGATGGTTGGCATATCTTTGTCAGCCCAGAATGTTGCGGTTAAAACAAATCTACTTTACGATGTTTCGACAACCATCAACTTAGGAGCTGAAATAGGCCTTTCTCCCAAGTGGACGTTAGACTTATCGGCCAATTATAACGGATGGACTTTCAGCGAAAATAAAAAGTGGAAACATTGGCTGTTGCAACCCGAAGCCCGCTACTGGTTCTGTGAGCGATTCAACGGTCACTTTCTGGGAGCACATCTACTGGGCGGAGTCTACAATGTAAGCAATTGGGATACAGACTTTACTCTCTTGGGCACCGACTTTGGAAAACTAAAAGGACACCGTTACGAAGGATGGCTTGCTGGAGTTGGTATAGGATACGGATACCACTGGATACTGGCAAGACATTGGAGTATCGAAGCTGAAATCGGGGTCGGTTACATTTATACACGGGCAGACAAGTACGAATGTCCACGTTGCGGCGAGCAACTGGAAGACAATAAACCGCACCATTATGTTGGTCCGACCAAGGCTGCAATCAATCTGATTTATGTATTCTAAAGAAAAGGAGATAGAGAGTATGAAAAGAAAAGCTTGCTATATATTGCCTTATTTAGTTTTCGGCGCTTCGTTTCTATTACCTGCTACAGCTTTTACACAGACACAACCCTCCCAAAGTGGTGTCAGTATAAATCATGTACAGATAAATCGGGTACGCGACAGTGTCCGTATCGCCTTCGATTTTAATTTTGACAATCTCCAGCTACGTTCCAACCGTTCATTGGTGTTACAGCCCTTCTTCAAAGGAGATGGTGGCGACCAATGGCTCCCTGCTGTTGAAGTTATGGGACGCAGACGCTACTTATATTATTTACGCAACGACTTACTATCCTATGCTGAAAAGCCTTACCGTGTAATAAAAACAGGTAAAGACATACAGCGACAGCTTCCTTATGCAATCAGTCTGCCTTATGAGCCATGGATGGAAAACGCTTCACTCTATTTGGGAGAAGACGAATGTGGATGTGGACAGGTCATCAATATGAAGCAACACCCCCTTGCTGTAGCAGATATAGCCTGGCATCCTGCCCTCGCCTATCTTACGCCAAAAGTAGAAACTGTAAAAAGCCGTCAGCTCAGCGGTCATGCCTATCTGGATTTTCCGGTCAACAAGACCGAAATTAATCCAGACTACCGCCGCAATCCTGAGGAACTGGCAAAAATATGTGCCACGATAGATAGTGTACGTTCCGACAACGATGTACGTATCGTACAGATACACATCAAAGGTTATGCTTCTCCCGAAGGCAGTTATAGCTCCAATGCCCGACTGGCAGAAGGACGTACCAACGCTTTAAAGCAATACCTCATTGACCGTTATGCGCTGGCCGACACATTATTTAATATAGCCTTCGAGCCCGAAGACTGGCAAGGTTTCCGCAAGTACGTTGAGACAAGCAACCTTCCGGACAAAGAAGAGATTATACAACTGATAGACAGTAATGAAGATATCGACGTCAAGGAACGCCAGATACGTGCACGCTATCCTCAGTCATATCGTACCCTATTGGAAGACTGCTACCCTGCCTTACGTCATTCCGATTATCGCATAGATTATGTGATTAGAGGATTCAATGTGGACGAAGCGAAACAGCTCATTCATACGCGTCCGCAAAATCTCAGCCTCAACGAGATGTTTGCCGTAGCACAGACCTACCAGCCCGGCAGCGACAATTTCAAGCATGTATTCGATGTAGCTGTACGTTTGTATCCGGATAGCGAAGTTGCCAACCTCAATGCGGCAAACGCCTTACTTGAAAAAGGTCTGGCGCAGCAGGCATTGCCTTATTTAATGAAAGCTGGTGAAAGTCCGGAAGCCGCAAATTCGCGGGGAGTAGCCATGCGAATATTGGAACGGTATGATGAAGCCATCAAGTGGTTACAACAAGCAGATAATGCCGGACTAAAAGAAGCAAAAATCAACTTGTCAGGAATTGAATAAAAAGGTCTTTAGAGAAACTGATTAAAAAGACCTTAATAGCAATAGGATTTATTAATTTTAATTAATTATATAGCAATTATGAAAAAGGTGAAGTATTTAACATTGCTATTTGCAGCAAGTATGTTTGCCGCATGTAGTGATTCGTTGGATGACAACAGAACAGAAAATGGAGGTACCACTCTCACGACAGGAGACGGATATGTAAAAGTGGCTATTAATTTGCCTACCACTAGTGGCATGTCAAGAGTAAATGATGACAACATGCTTGATGATGGTTTGGAAGGAGAATATGCAGTAGAAAACGGAATAATAGCATTTTTTAAAACTACTACTTCCGGAAATCCTGATGCCAGTGCGACATTCGTCAAAGCTTATGACTTAGGGACATTAACTCAACAAGATGATCAGAGTGATGCTCAAGTTTCTACCCGGGTAACAACAACGACCGAAGCACCATTGGTAGGCACTGGTGAACAACTTTATGCACTCGTTATTCTGAACCCTACTGATGCTGTCGCTTCAGTAGAGGCTACAACTGGGACATTAAAAATTAATGGTGAAGCTTTAACCTCAACGTCTACACTTTCAGCTTTACAAGCAAAACTTGAAAATCAGACATTATCTAATTATTCAGGAACTAAATTCTTAATGACAAACGCTCCATTGTCAACTGTTGTAGGAAATAGTTCAGCCCTTGCTACTACTGCTACTGCTAAGACATTGGTTCCTGTAACCGTTTATGAAACAAAAGCTGCTGCCGAAGCTGATAAAGACCCTGCAAAAATCTATGTAGAGCGTGTAGTCGCAAAAGTTACTTTGTCAGGATTTACTTATAACAATAGTGAATATACTAAAACCGCTACAGTTTCCAATACCAAACCAAATGGAGATGACGAAAGTGTCTATAACGGTGATATAATCAAGCTTACTGGCTGGGCATTAAATGTAACCAATAAATCAACTAAATTGGTACGTGATGTAACCGGATTCTCTGGTTGGCTATCAACTACTGATAACAATCCCGCTCGTTTTGTAGGAACAAATGCTATTGCAATGTCAAATAATCAATCTTATTATCGTATTTATTGGGCTGTTGATGGAAATTATACAAAGGATACAACGATACCTGCTAGTGATTTTACAACCTATACAAATGCCAATCAGCCAGGTACAGATAGTTGGAATGCAAATGCGGAACATGATCAATCTAGTTCCCCATTATATTGCTTCGAAAACACGATGGATCATAGTCAACAATTACAAAACCGTACCACAAGCGTATTGCTGAAGACTGAATATCGGGTTAAATTCAGCGATAACGATACACCAGCTGCTCGTGATTTCTTTATTTGCGGTACAACCCCGACTAAATATCCTGCTGCAGACATAACTGAGGGTAGCATTAAAGGTATAGTTTCTCATGTAAAAGAAACAGCCTTCTCTGGAGAGTCATCTCTAGACCTGCAACTGAACACTAACGCTGCCGGAGGTTCTTATGACAGTGCTGACGATATGAAAAAACTATTTAAAATAGGTGAATCAACAGACCTGACAACCGAACAAGCTGAAGCAATCTGGAATACAATTGGTACAATTAAGTACTATAAAGGTGGAGTCAGCTATTATTACGCAACCCTAATCAGACATTTCAATGATTCAGAAACGCCATGGGATGCGAGTGCCCCAACCTATGCATTGAAACATCTGGGACGTTATGGCGTAGTTCGTAACAACTGGTATGACATTAATATCACTAGTATCAGTGGTCCTGGTGATCCCGAAATTACTACTCCGTCAGAAGATCCTGATGATCAGGCAGAAGGCTATGTTCGTGCCGAAATCAACGTCCTCTCATGGGCAAAACGTTCTCAGAACGTAGATCTATAAATCATATTATTAAGGTAGGGACTGTGATTTTGAACACAATCCCTACCCTACTCAACCAAAGATATAAAAACATTTTATATGAACCATTGTGCCAAACATATACTAGGGGTAGGCTGGCTGGCATGCTTGCTGCTGGTCTTATCCGTCACGTCGTGTACCGACTTAATTTTCGACAGCCGTGAAGGGTGCGAACGAGGAGTATACGTAAACTTTAAATACGACTACAACCTTTATCGTGCCGATATGTTTGCCGATCATGTAGGCGAAGTGACACTTTATGTTTTCGATGAACAAGGAAACTATATTACACAGTGTACAGAAGCTAATGAAGAGGGAAATGAACCGTTAAAAAAGGCTGATTACGCCATGTTCCTCGATTTACCTGAGGGAACCTACCGCTTTATAGCGTTGGCACATCAACGCAAATACGATGACCTGATTCAAGAAGAAGGTGCCAAGTTCCGGCGCACGGAAATGAACGAAAACAATGTGAAAGAGGATCTGAAAATTACCCTTGATCACATTTCAACATACGAAGGAGAAACGTATATAGACCATCAGAATCAACCGCTCGATACCCTATGGCATGCCATGTCCGAGGAAACCGTAGAAGTGACACAAGGAAAAATGGCTCACCATACGATGTCTTTAGTCCGTAATACCAAATACATCAGTGTTACCTTGAGAGACATCGAAGAACCAGATTTAATGGATATCAACGATTATGAGTTGTACATAAAAGGAGCAAATGTACAGCTAAATCATGACAACTCGGCAAGTAATCACCCCAGAGCCATCTGTACTCCTTTCGTGACTTGGAACACGAAAGATCCCGACAGTGACACCCGTACTTCGGTAGGAAACATGGGACATGCCGATTTTATGACTTCCCGCATTTTCGTTCACGATAACTTAGCAGATGATGAAGTACTGATAGTAAAAAATAAAAAGACAGGCAAAACCGTGATCGAAGTAAATTTACCCGACTTGCTTAGCCGTCTGTGTAACTACGACGAGCTGCATCGCTACTCCCGTCAGGAGTTTCTTGACCGCGGCTACGATTACAATCTCTCATTCTTCCTGTCTGGAGGCAATTGGGCATACGCTAACGTATCCATTGGCGTATTGGGATGGAGCAAACGTATTCAAAATGTATCATTAGGAGAATAAATACCATGAAACGACCCGTTCTGACATACTTATTTTTCTTCTGTCTGGTTCTGATAACCGCAGCTTGCAAGGATGATAGCCTTCCAGCCTCTTCTGTAGAAAAGGAAGGTGGAAGCAATGTATATGTAAGCATTGTTGTGAATACAGAAGATTCACAAAACAGCCGTGTTTCCACTCCCACTCCCGGAGAAGATGGAGACGACCCACAAATTGGCGTAAATGAAGAGAATGTAGTACACGACTTGAATGTATTCTTCTTTCATACAACCGATAGAAAAGGACTAAATACGACAGATCAGTCAGTAAACGTTGTTTCAATATATTTCGACCAACTAACAGGTAGTACGACAAAATATACAACAGAAACGAAAGAGATAGAAGGTTTAGAGATAGGTTCGTCTTATAATGTTCTGGTCATTGCAAACTTGGGCGAGTCTTTAAAAAACATAACTACCTTAGAAGACCTGCGTGAGTACCCCGTTAAAACTCCGATAGTACAAACGAATCATTTTGTAATGGCATCTTCCGAAACGGGAACCCCTGTTAGAATTCAAGCCACTTCCAAAAACAATCCGACCGTGGTTTCAGCAAACGTAGAACGACTGGCAGCACGGGTGGATTGTCATTGGAATAATGAGTATTTAGTGGGGAATGATACAGTTGTCATCACAGAAGCCATGTTAGTCAATAAATATACAGGAGGAACATATGCCTTCAAACGAGTAACCAATTCTACTACAGACTCTATAATTGATTATTTGGGAACGGAAAAGGTAAATGTAGAGGGAAATCTTGCTGCAAATTATGTCATAGACCCCAAAACATTGAATTTGCCACAAACTAATATCGCTAATTCTTATGACCATTATTTCAGCACGTACTCTTGGAGTGCTACAGATAGTAACTGGAAATCATTGTCTACAGTAACTTCTACTCATAACGATGTAACCTATTCCTTGCTCGACTATACAACAGAGAATGTGGTAAAAGCAGAAGATAGTAAAAATACATGTGCCACTTATTGTACCGGCATTGTGTTTAAAGCAGAATATCAACCTGCAGATATTTCTACTACTGATGGTAATCGTACCTTTTACCGATATAACGGTAAATGCTATGCTTCATTACCAGAAATAAAAAATGTAATCAGAGATCAATCCATTAGTGATGATAATTTGTCCCAATTTGGTATTACTAAATATCAAGACGGCATCTGTTATTATACTTACTGGATAAAACATGCCGAAGACGGAGATGATACAACGGTCAGTCCGATGGAATATGCCATTGTACGCAATAACATCTATCAGATAAACGTAACAGGAATAAACGATATCGGTACGGTAACGCCTACAGACTATGGCTTGTATTTGGAATGCACGGTTGCCGACTGGATTTCGGAAGCTGAAATCACAATCGATTTCAGCGATAATTATGATGGAGAGATAAAAGGAATTTCTGTTGTACAGAATCAAGATGCTGTACTCGTTGCTTATAGTCAGGACAACGAGGTCCGCGATGCTCAATTCTCTTTCACAATGAATACTCCGGAAGGCATTGGATGGACGGCCCACCTTACCAATCCGGATGATTTTGAGTTTGTAGGCGACTATCATGGTGTAGGAGGTCAAGGTCCTGTTACGCTGCGTATACACCCCAGAAAAACTTTCGAGGAAGGAGTAACTCGCAAAACGGACATGTATATCACCATAGATACAGACAATAGTCCATTAAACTTCAACGTGGGCTCGGATGATACAAATAAGTTTCCGGGAGATGAGGATATTATCCAAATTCAGCAAGTTAGCACAATTGAATATGACAATCTTCTAAATAATTCACAAAACTGAGCACTATGAAAAAAAGAAATATTATATATAGCATTGTTTGTACATTGTGCTGTTTCATCTGCTTTTCGTGTTCGGATGAAAAAGGCAATCCCCTTGCCTCTTCTACAGAAACAGGACTAACCTTGCAAATAAATGCGGGACAGAATACTTTTACCCGTGCCGATGGAATTACTGACAGTTCCGCAGAAAGTGCATGGGACAACGTCATTCGTTATTTGGATGTATTCATATTCGATAGTACGACGGGAGAACTGGTTCCGAATTGTTATTTCCATTTTGGCGACGGCTCAAACAATATCGTTGATCCGGTTTGCCTGATTTCGGGCAATTGGAAAAACCGTTTCCAGAATCACGAAACTTGTGACGTATATGTGATAGCCAATTTACATATCCATTCTTCAGGAAACAATACAGCAAGTGAAACTGATTTAGAACAGATTCAAACTCTCAGTGATTTGCAGCAACTCGTAGACGAATATAAATATATATATCAATCCGTTTCACAAGATAGTAAAATGCCTTTTACCATGAGCGGGTATAGCATGTTGAAACCGGCTGAATCTTCCAATGTATATACCATATCTGTTGAATTGACCCGACTGGCCGCAAAAATAGAGATATCTTTAGATTTGAAGTTTACAACAGACCAAACAACAATCAATGGAACTACCTACCAGTACCCTACCAATGACGATATTGGTCAGTTGCAATATAGTGTCCATAACTATGCAAAGAATGCACGAGTCTTGCCCGGTAATGATGATACATTCGGATATACCATAGCATCTGCACCAGAAACGAGCCTTAAGTTTATGGACACAGACAATTCCGATAACTCAGTTCCTAAGATTATTGCCTACACTTATCCTACAGAATGGAGTAACGATATCTTAAAGGAAACGTATGTCATTCTCAACGCGCAACTGAAAAGAACTACTGATCAGGGGGAAGATCCTCAATATCTGAACAACTATTACAAGATTCCTCTCCGCCTCTCTACCGACGATAACAAGAAACTGGAGCGTAACCACTGGTATAAAGTAAAGGCAACAATAACAGCGAAAGGAAATGCCACACCCGATAATCCGGTTGAAGTTACAAACGTACAATACGAAGTAGCTCCTTGGTATGATACGAATATAGATATTAACGGAGACACTCCACTGTATCTGGAACTGAGTGAATATGATGTGGTGATGCGAAATGTGGATACGTATGATTTAACGTTTGCATCGTCAAGCCAGATAGTAAAAGACCCAACCGACGTAACCAGCCAAAAAGCAGAAATTGAAATCAAGGAAATTTATTACAAAAATAAATATGGTAAAAAGATAGATTTAACGAATGACGAGAACATCATAGACAGCACTTATTTAAGTGTAGAGGGAGGTTTAAATGGTCATCTGGTTATACACAGCCCCATACCCGTAAACAAGACCATCCGTTATATCACACTAACGGTTAAGAATGCACAATACGATGAGTCTAATTCAGGTACTCACAGTTGCATCAAGACCGTAACCATCAAACAATATCCCTTGGAATATATTACAGGCATTGCCGGATTGTATTCGTATTTGGATGAAAATACCGGAGCATGGCCAACTGGCCTATACCAATTAAATTATACTTCTTGGGCTGTTGATAAAAATACGGAACCACAACAATATACTATAAACAAATCATTGAAGGATTCTGCAATTGTTAAAGGATTAAATGGACACATAGGCGATAATAAAGAAATGAAAAGTAAATTCTATGTGGAAAATGGTAACGGTGAAGGCCGAATTTTTCGTATAGATCTAAGCTATTTAAAGGACTATGAAAAAGTTCCAGCCGGAAGAGGTAAGTATAATAATGTATATACTTATGTAGGAAAAGAAAAAGGGAATTACACAATTACAGCAACAGAATCAGCTTGGGGAGATTACACCCAAAATAGTGATAAAGATTATATTGAAAAAAATGTAGATGGACTAGGTGGATATACATTAGAAATAAACAATGCTGGAAAAAATAAGGGTGACTACTCCCATAGCTATATTTCCCAGCAAGGAGGCAACTATATTAGAACTAAAGATACAGATTTTATTCCTAACTTGGTATACTATTTGGAAGATAATGGTACAGCCTCCAATAATCAGATGTATCATGTAGTTATTACGTCCACTTCTGGAGATTATCAATTAGGACGTCCAATCATGAGCAAGGATACGGATAAAAAGGATATTGTTGATCCCAAGAATCCTGACAATGACAAGCTGGTATCTCCTTCTTTCATGCTTGCGTCACAATTAGGAAATAGTTCTACAATAAGTTGGGAGGACGCTAAAAATCAATGTAAGAATTATGTAGAAGTAGGCATAAATGGAGAAGTTTACGATGACTGGCGACTTCCTACCGCGGCTGAAATTAATATCATCATTAAATATCAGACAGATACTAATGTAAATACGAAAAATGACAGAGCCGTAATGGATTATGTATTGAATTATGGAAATCAAAGCAATCCTGATTATTGGGTTTCAAGCTCTAATTACTTCATGAATATACCTGCAAGTGGAGCAGGAACATTAGAAAAAGAAGAATCAAGTGAAGCCGAGCACCGTGTCCGTTGCGTCCGTGATTTTCATGTCGGAGAACCTACAGAATAACCTTTCGAAGTAAAAAAAGAATAAGTTATGATTAAGAAAATAGCATTCTATCTCATAGCAGGCATCGTAACGATGCTTTCTGGCTGTGTCGACCCGGATATGGGAAAGACAGGCGGTAATACCAGCCTGCCCGATGAACTGAGCCTTCGGTTCAGTTTTACGATACCGGGAAATACGGTAGTCAATACCCGCTCTATTGACCCCGACGGAGAGCCTGTTTCATCTATCTGGCTGTTCCTCTTCAATGGAAGCGGTTATTATTTAGGGCATGTACGAGCAAATGAAGTTACATACCAAAAAACAGAGACCAATGAGGGAGGTACATTCTCTACCCCTTCTATCCCCAGCACGGTGCGCAGCATCCACTTTATAGCCAACTATAATGCGGCAGATGTGGACGACAGCGAATTGCTGAACCGTACAGAAAAAGAAGTAATGACCCGTTTTACCTCTTCTTCGGGCCGACTGGTATATTGGGGTCGGAAAGTTTTTAATCCAGAAACCGAGTTGACTTCATATTTTAAAGATAACTCCACATCGCCGATCATACTTTACCGCAATCAGGCGGCTATTACATATAATAAGAACAATTTAAATCTGAATATTCAAGGTTTTGCCATTTGTAATACATACGCCAAAGGTACGGTCGTTCCTTACAATCATCAGAATGAAACAGATCCGTTCAATTTCGATTTAACAGAGAGTCAAGGACATGCTGTCCACGATTATGTGACACTCTGCTCTGGTGAAGATCTGATAAAGGCAACCGATCCGGAGGATACGGAAGTACAGAATGAATGGGGATTACGGTATATTTTCGAGCATGAAAATGCACAGGATGATCCGATGTTCGCCATCTTTAAGATTGACGGCAAATATTACAAGCTGATGATTGTAGATGATCAATCCAATCCGTATAAGATTATCCGCAATCACCGTTATATTTTCAACTTCCATAGTGCTCCCCCAACCACATTGGGATATGCCACCTTTGAGGAAGCAAAAAATGGCGTAGCTGCCAATAACGTATGGGTATCTATAGATAATGAACTGCCTTCCATCGGCGACGGAACTTCTGCGCTGACGATTGAGGGAGAAACAACCCGAATCTATACGGAACGAAAAGATGAGGTCATCAACTTTACCTGCACAGGAGGAATTACGTCCGATCAGGTAACTGCTACTTGGCTTTCCAACGAAGGACTGGCAAGCAGCGACCTGAATTTACAGTATGATCCCGCTACCGGTAAGGGAAGTGTGACTGTTTCCCTGAATGAAATAGCCGATACTCCCCAATATGGTACGTTACAGATAAAGGCAGGAAAGTATCCGCGCACCATACAGATTGTCTATTTGAATAAATTCGACTTTGCACCGGTATGGACTTCCAGTTCAGTACCGAGACGTTCCGGCGAACCGGTGTCTATTGTATTCAATATACCCGACACCTATCCCGAAGAACTTTTCCCGGTAGAGTGCAAAATTTCGTGCAACCTGTTCGATGCAAACACAAACAACCAGTTGGAAGTGATAGAGGAAAAAACCTCTTTCACCATAGACGGAAAAGAGGTAGTACGAGACTGGGATTACAAATATGTATACAAAGCCGACAAGCCGGGCTTGCATCGTGTGGACTTCAAAACGCTGATGAACAGTTACCCTGCCAATCCCGATTCTCCAGCAACGGAGAATGAGGTATTGACCTGGTTTCTGGAAGCACCGTATTTCAATACGATAGAACGAACTATCAATATGGTGAATGATGAGTATGCTGACCAGAAGATTATTATTTACGAAACGACATTGAATGGTAATCAAGCATCCGGTACTTACGAACGTAAGATTGCTCCCATAAAAGGACAGACTTTCGATTTAAAATTCTATCTGGAAAACGGTACTCCGGCAAATACGAAAATACGTATCTACATGGACAAGGCGGTAGAACCTGGATATCAGGAAGGTAAGTGGCCCGCTAATTTAAGCGAAGCCCGATATGATGCCCCCGATGCAGGCCGATATTTTATCTATACGGTTCCAGATACCGCATTATTGGATAAAAACAACAGATACCTTGTATCCATTCCTTTCCGCACGGTTTCGGCTCAATGTGAAGGTTATGCTCGTATTGCGGCTGCCAGTACCGATAACGATGCTGACCATTGCTATAAGTCAGCTATTGTTACTCGTGTCAATAATCCGGAAGCGTATAACTTTAACTTACAAGCTAATAATACTAAAGAGCTTTCATTACCCTACGGTACAGGACAGGAGGTAACGCTAAGTATCACCCCCGATTTGGGAAGCCATACCGTATCTTCCTGTAAAATCCTCATCAAAACCCAAAATCTGGAACCGGCAGACAAGGATGCTGTTGTATGGGACAATGAGCTGGACGGGTACGTATGGACCATTACAGACCTAAGTGCCCAAAAGTATACATTGGACATGCTAACAAAAGACGTCGTAAGTGCTGAAACCGTAACAATCAGCGAAATAAGCGGCAATGTGGCGTTTTATGAAGATGAGATTACGATAAAGAATCAGATTCTTAGCGGGGATATACAGATTAATAATGGCTATACATTCCAGACGACTTCTCCTTTCATTGCTTTGGAGAAATCGGATGGTACACGTATCGGGGCGTTTACTGTAACTGCAACCATTGACAGAAATACAGGAATTTATCAGTTGACTCTCCGTGGCGAATACGACTTTACCGAGAATGAAGAATTGAAGGTGATTTATTCGCCCATAAATGATACGAATGTCTATGTAGGCCAAACAACCATTACGGAATTGTTGAAATCTCCAACGTTGAATTTACAATTACAGCAATAGCCCGGTAACCTAATACAGACAGATCATCTATCAATCATAACACAAAAATCTCCTGCTTTAGCCTTTGTTTATTGATGGCTAAAAGCAGGAGATTTTTGCTTCGGCAATTTTATTTTAAAACTGCTTTCCTATGGTTGAGAGTGTGCATCCCCCATGGGGATCAGTCTTTGTAAATAGCCTTCTTTCCGGCAAGCAACGTATTCTTCATCAACGATACGATGGTCATCGGTCCTACTCCTCCCGGAACCGGAGTGATGTACGAGCATTTAGGAGCAACTTCATCGAATTTCACGTCGCCTGTAAGTTTAAAGCCCGACTTCTTTGTCGCATCGGGTACACGTGTAGTACCTACGTCAATCACTACTGCACCTTCTTTTACCATGTCGGCTTTCACAAAGTTGGGCTGTCCCATGGCTGCAATAATAATATCTGCTTCACGGCATTCTCTTACAAGATCCTTGCTCCGGCTGTGACAAACCGTAACCGTAGCATCGCCCGGATAGGCTTTCTGCATCATCAGCATCGCCATCGGCTTGCCTACGATGTTGCTTCTTCCCAAAATCACACATTTCTTGCCCTGAGTTTCGATGTTATAGCGTCTCAGCAATTCCAAAATTCCATTTGGAGTAGCCGATACATAACAAGGAAGACCAATCGACAATCGTCCTACGTTGATAGGATGGAAACCGTCTACATCCTTGCGGTAGTCTATGGTTTCAATCACTTTCTGCTCGGAGATATGTTTGGGCAGAGGCAACTGTACGATAAATCCGTCAATATCGGGATCGTTATTCAACTCGCGTACTTTTGCCAGCAGCTCTTCTTCAGTTACATCGCTTTCGTAACGGATGAGCGTTGACTTGAAACCACATACTTCACATGCCTTGACTTTTGCGGCAACATACGTTTCACTTCCTCCGTCGTGTCCTACCAACACCGCAGCCAGATGCGGACGCTTGCCTCCACGGGCAACAATATCGGCTACTTCGGCAGCAATTTCTTGCTTGACCTGTTCCGAAACCTCTTTTCCATTAATCAGTGTCATAATACAAACTGCTATATTAGGTTATTCATAGTACTAACAAATTTACGACTTTTCGACGGGGCCTGACAGAGATGGAATCTGTGTTTATATTTTATTAACTTTCATTTGACCGGCAGGTCCGAGTATTTCTTATGCCCCCGTACCTTCGACTGCCACAAGATGCTGAACGAAAATCGTCCGGACACGTTGAAGCAGACGGCATTATCCAAGTTCTCCTGCCGGTCGGCTTTAAACTGCGGACACAGACGGGCATATTCTTTTCTCGCCTGTATCACGGCACGGAAATTTCCCCAGTCGCCTTTCAGCAAAAAGACACATGCTGCCACATAGTCCAGACACGCCCGTATCTTCATAACCGGACGCAATTCTTCGGGAGGAAGGTTTTTATACAGCATCAGCAGGTTATTGCGGAAATTCAGAAAGGTCTTCCGCGGATTCTCTTTCTTCAGCGTAGCTCCTCCTACATGCCAGACTTTGCTTTCGGGCAGGCAGAAGAGTTTGTAACCACGGCTTCGCAAACGCCAGCACAAGTCTATCTCCTCCATGTGGGCAAAGAAACGTCCGTCCAGACCGCCTACTTCACGATATTTATCCAACCGGATAAACAACGCAGCTCCTGTTGCCCAAAAAACAGATATCGGTGTGTCATATTGTCCTTTGTCTTTTTCTACGACCTCGAAGATACGCCCGCGACAGAACGGATAGCCGTAGCGGTCGATAAACCCTCCGGCCGCTCCGGCATATTCAAAACGATCCTTCTGCTTCCAGTCGAGCAGTTTGGGCTGACACGCTGCTACATCCGGATGAAGGTCCATATATTCCACCATCGGAGTCAGCCAGCCGGGAGCAACTTCAACGTCGCTGTTGAGCAATACCGCATATTCGGCATCAACTTGTTCGAAAGCCTTGTTGTAGCCGTCGGCAAAGCCGTAATTCCGATCCAAACGAATCAGACGGACTGCTGGAAACTCCTGCTCCAGCATGCGGCAGGAGTCATCGGAAGACCCGTTGTCTGCTACGCACACTTCTATCCCCTCACCAGCAGAACCAGCCAGCACGGAAGGCAGAAAGCGGCGAAGCATTTCGGCTCCGTTCCAGTTCAAGATGACTACAGAAACCTTGTTCATATCATTGTTCCTTTCAGTGCAGTACCTTCTTCATTGAAGTCGCCCAGACGAACCCGTACCAAATGATTGTCCAGATTGTCGTCGTGATTCAACTCCACACGGATATAGTTTGCCGTAAACCCATGCATTGGCGTTCCGGCTTTGGAATGCTCCATCAGCACGGTGGCCTCCTGTCCGATGTGACGGGCATAGAAAGCCCTTGTCTTTTCGTCCGACAAAGCCAAGAGCCGCTGGCTTCTCTGATGCTTATCTTCGGGAGAAACTACATAATCGATCTTCAGCGCCTGTGTTCCGGGACGTTCCGAATAGCTGAACACATGCAACTGGGTTACATCCAGACTGCGTATAAACTCGTAAGCCTGTTCAAAATATTCCGGAGTCTCCCCGCGCGTACCCACAATCACGTCCACGCCGATAAAGGCATCGGGCATCAGCGATTTAATCTTCTGTATCTTGTGTGCAAAGAGTGCCGTATCGTAACGGCGGCGCATCAGCTTCAGCACCTCGTCGCATCCCGACTGCAACGGGATATGGAAATGAGGCATAAAACGACGCGAACGGGATACATATTCTATAATCTCGTCGGTGAGCAGATTGGGCTCGATGGAAGAGATACGGTAGCGCTCAATGCCTTCCACCTCGTCGAGTGCTTTCACCAGATCGAAGAAACTTTCTCCCGTCGTCTTGCCAAAGTCACCGATATTGACGCCCGTCAGCACGATTTCCTTGCCGCCTTCTGCCGCTACCTGCCGCGCCTGTTCTACCAGATCGGCAATCTTTCCATTACGGCTTCGGCCGCGCGCAAACGGAATGGTACAGTAGGAACAGAAATAATCACATCCGTCCTGAACCTTCAGGAAATAGCGCGTACGGTCGCCCTTGGAACACGAAGGCACAAAGGTACGGATATCCTTTGTAGCCGTGGTGATAGCCTCACCATGCTCGTGTTTCTCCAGATTGCCCAAATATTTCATCAGGTCGCCTTTCTGCTCGGCTCCCAATACAAGATCTACACCTTCAATATCTGCCACCTGTCCCGGCTTCAACTGCGCATAGCATCCTGTTACCACAATAAAGGCACCCGGATTTTCTTTTGCCAGACGATGGATGGCCTGCCGGCATTTCTTATCCGCCATTTCGGTCACCGAGCAGGTATTGATGACACAAATGTCCGCCTGCTCGCCTTTACGAGCCGTGCGCACACCCGCCTCCTTCAGTATTTTACCGATGGTGGAAGTTTCTGCAAAATTCAGTTTGCAGCCCAATGTATAATAAACAGCTTTTTTATTCTGAAAAATAGTGGTATCTGTCATACGTTAATATAATGATTCGAATTGCAAAGTTACGCATTATTATCTGAACACAAAGATAACTGCCTCATCTTACCCCCAAGAAAAGATAAAATCAGGATAAAAAAAGAGTTCCTCCTCTGGAAACTTGCTCGTCCCTTCAGAGAAAAAGGGAAAAAATCGTTTAAATATACGAAAGTTTTGCGTATTTACCTTATCTGGAAACATCTTTTATGAAGAAAACTATTTAAAAACATATTTTTTTTGAAAAAAAACGCCTCGAAGAGAACAACGTATCAAAAAACTCTATATCTTTGCAGTGTTTTAAGAAAACAACATAAGTATTACAGATTTAAAAAGCAAAGAAAATGAAAAAATTAGTATTTTTGTTCGTAGCATTCGCTGCTGTATCTTTCGCATCATGTGGTAACAAAGCAGCTAACAATGAAGAAGCAGCTGATTCAGCAGCAGTTGAAACAGTAGAAGAAGCAGCTCCGGTTGTTGACTCTACAGCAGTTGCAGCAGATTCTGCAGCAGTTGATTCTGCAGCAGTAGTTGCTGAATAATTTCGAACAACATTCGAGAGAATTGAAAGTCTGGCGCATGCGAAAGCATACTCAGACTTTTTTTATGCCCTTACGTTTCCTCATTCTACAGGTTCCCCTTCCCTTTCTTAAAGAAAGCTCTTGTAATTCAAGACATAAAATCACTTTCCGAGACTACTCCACCCTACAAAGATTCCAATTCTTTCGCAGCAATCGTACAGATCCCCATAGGATGTTATCCGGATACACACTATTCATTTATTGCACAAAGTTTACCAAAGACATAAAAAAAAGAAATCCCGAGTAGAATAAAAGTTCTACTCAGGATTTTATCAAGTATTTACAGACTGCAAAATTAAGCTTCTTCTGCAACGACTTCGAAAGGAATTTCAACAGAAACTTCCTTGTGAAGTTTAACGATTGCTTTGTAGTGACCAACTTCCTTCACTGCATCCTTAACAACGATAATCTTACGATCGATGTTGTGACCCAATTTAGCAAGTTCTTCAGCAATCTGAATATTACCAACTGAACCATAGATAGCACCTGTAGCGCTAACTTTTGTAGCGATCTTCAAAGATACACCCTTCAAAGATTCTGCAACTGCTTCAGCATCTTTCTTAATCTTTTCCAATTTGTGAGCACGCTGTTTCAATTCTTCAGCCAGCATTTTCTTAGCAGCCGGAGAAGCGATAACTGCTTTGCCTGTCGGAATAAGATAGTTACGACCATAACCTGACTTAACGGTTACAATATCATTCTTGTAGCCCAAGTTAACTACGTCTTCTTTCAAAATAATTTCCATACTCTTATTCCTCCTTTAATTATTTCATCATATCAGTTACGAAAGGCAGCAAAGCCAAGTGACGAGCTCTCTTAACAGCCTGCGCAATACGACGCTGGAACTTCAATGAAGTACCTGTAATACGGCGCGGAAGGATCTTACCCTGTTCGTTCAAGAATTTCTTCAAGAATTCAGGATCTTTGTAGTCGATATACTTAATACCACTCTTTTTGAAACGGCAGTATTTTTTCTTTTTAACGTCTACTGAAGGCGGAGTTAAATATCTGATTTCTGATTGTTGCTGTGCCATGATTAGTTTTCCTCCTTTTTAGTTGATTTAACATTTCTTCTCTTAGCAGCGTATTCTGCAGCGTATTTGTCCATCTTGAAAGTCAAGAAACGGATAACACGTTCGTCACGACGGAAGTTTACTTCGAGCTTTTCGATTACCGACGGTTCTGCTTTAAATTCAATCAGCTGATAGAAACCAGTAGATTTCTTCTGAATTGGGTAAGCCAATTTCTTCAATCCCCAGTTTTCTTCATTAATGATCTCCGCACCTTCCCCTGTCAGGATAGCTTTGAACTTTTCTACCGCTTCCTTCATCTGAACATCAGATAAAACGGGAGTTAAAATGAAAACGGTTTCGTATTGATTCATACTATTCGTTGATTAAAATATTAATAATAAATTTTCAAATGCGGCGCAAAGTTACGACTTTTTCTCTAATATACAAACGATTGTGACCTTTTTATATGATAAAGAATGTTATTTTGAGGCATTTCCCTATAGAATATATGGTAAAAGTATCGTATATTTGCGTAGTTGTTTAAACAATAATTAGATGATAGAACAGTTTAATTTTGACATACAGCTTATTTTTGCTATACTTAACGGAAAAGTTTCAGCTGCAATCAATCGTAAATTAAGCCGTAACTTTCGGCAAAACGGTATGGACATTACTCCCGAACAGTGGACGGTATTATTATTCTTATGGGAAAAAGACGGCGTAACCCAGCAAGAGCTGTGTAACGCTACATTCAAAGACAAACCCAGTATGACCCGGCTAATTGATAACATGGAACGTCAGCACTTGGTTGTACGCATCTCCGACAAACGAGATCGGCGTACCAACCTGATACACCTGACAAAAACCGGAAAAGAACTGGAGGAAAAAGCACGCTTTATAGCCAACAAGACATTGAAAGAAGCTCTTCACGGACTCACACTGGAAGAATTGAGAGTAAGCCAGGAAGTTCTCCGTAAGATATTTACCAATACAAAAGACTAATAGTAAGGTTTTTTATTTTTTTTCATCAAATAATTTCCTCAATACAAGAATTATCCTTTAATTTGTAACCAAGAAAAAAATAAACCATAAAATAGAAGACACACATGAAAAGCTTTTTAAAGAACTTAGGATTGATTCTGGTTGTAATCGGAGCAGTAATCCTGATTGCCTGCTATTTCGGAGGCAATGTAAACGACAATGCAGTTTTAGCAACTTCTCTGGTTCTCATTATCGTGGGATTAATCTCTTACATCATGCTGAACAAACGTATCGTTGAGTAATATTGAGTCAATCCAGAAAAGAAATAAAAAAACCTGAATTCTTACGGAATTCAGGTTTTTTTGTGTCTATGCTTTTCATCATTCCTGTTCAGGAGTAATCAGCTTATATCCTTTACCATGGATATTGATAATCTCGATCGAATCATCATCTTTCAGATGCTTACGCAATTTCGTAATGTATACGTCCATGCTTCGTGCATTGAAGTAATTATCGTCAATCCAGATAGTCTTCAAGGCAAAGTCACGCTGAAGGATTTCGTTGGCATGTGCACAAAGCAATCCCAGCAATTCAGACTCCTTGGTAGTCAGCTTGGTCTGTTTGTCACCGATTGACAGAATCTGCTTCTGCGTGTCGAATGTAAAGCGACCGATTTTATACAAGTTGCTTTCTTTGTTACGTTTGCCACGAACACGACGCAAGATAGCTTCAATACGGAAAGTCAGTTCCTCCATACTGAAAGGTTTGGTGATGTAATCGTCTGCACCAATCTTGAAACCTTCCAGAATATCTTCCTTCAATGTCTTGGCTGTAAGGAAAATAATAGGAATTTCAGCATTTGCCTGACGAATTTCCTGTGCCAGCGTAAATCCATCTTTCTTTGGCATCATTACGTCGAGCACACACAAATCATACTTATTCTTCAGAAAGGCCTTGAAACCGGCTTCCCCATCAGGGAAGAGCTCAGCCGAATATCCTTTCGCCTGCAAATATTCTCTTAAGAGCATGCCAAGATTCTCATCATCCTCGCACAACAAAATACGCAATTTTTCGTCCATATCAGTCTTCTTTAAATAAAGGTAATACAATAATAAATTTAGTTCCCACATTCAGTTCACTTTCGGCACGTATCGTTCCCTTGTGATCTGTTATGATCTTTTTCACATAGGCCAAGCCCAAACCAAAGCCTTTCACATCGTGCAAATTGCCTGTATGAACCCGGTAGAACTTTTCAAATATCTTTTTCAGGTTTTCCTTCTTGATACCGATACCATTGTCTTCTATCGATATATGAAGTTTTCCTGATTCATTCCAAGTACGAACCTTCAAATGGATATTAACATCTGGCTTCTTATACTTCAATGCATTATCCAGAAGATTAAAAATCACATTGGTGAAATGCATTTCATCTACGTAGACAAACGGGTCATCTGCATCAAGTGCTACATCCAGTGTTCCATTACAATTCTCAACTTTCAACCGGAAGGTATTGGTTACTCCGTAAATCAGTTCATTGGCATCCACCTCTTTCTTTTTCAACGTAGCTTTCTGACGCTCGAACATAGACATCTGAAGTACTTTCTCTACTTGAAAACGCAAACGCTTGGTTTCATCGTTTATTACTCCCGAAATGTGTTTAAACATTGCAGGCGACTTGCTGATTGCCGGATCGTTCAACATCTGCGCAGCCAAAGAGATGGTTGAGATAGGTGTCTTGAACTCATGTGTCATATTGTTGATGAAATCGTTCTTAATCTCTGTAAGCTTCTTCTGCCGGAAGATGATGTAGATGGTAAAGATAAACGTTACCAGCAATACCAGCGTAAAGATGATAGACGGAATCATGAACCGTACGGAACTGAAGATGTAATTATCCATTGTCGGAAAGAATACATTCACAAATTCCATCTTGGCCGGAGGATCTTTTTCAAAAAGCAACCGTGAGTAAACTTTTTCATTATCGTATTCATAATCCGAGCAACGATAAATTTCTTTTCCATCACGATCGGTTACCGTAAAATGATAAGGGATATCTACTCCGTTATTCTTCAACTCCGAGTTCAGAAAATAATCCAGCTGCTTAAAGTTCACCCGTTCTTTCAGCGGCTTGTCGCTTGCAGTATACAGGATGTTATAAATAACCTCATTCAGCAAGGCACGCTGATAAATATAACGTTCCTTTACAATTTCCTGTAGGGTCCGGGAAGTCTGAGGTATATTCTTCCCTGTAGAAATAATCTCTTTAGGAATACTTGAAGGACGATTTATCACCGTTTTCCATTCAAAAGTAGAAATGGTACTTCCATCGGAAGAGCCAATCAGTACACTTCCACTAGACTGTGACTGATGCTGCATCTGAAACTGCTGGGAAAGCTGTGCTGCACGTTCGGTAGCCGCCACGTCTTTTTCCAGATACTTTTTAGTTTCCACTAACTCCAGGTTATGCACAGCCTGGGCAAGGCTTCGTCCGACGTTTTCTTCGAACTGTTCCTTACGCATCTTGACCATCTCTTCTATATAGCTTACCTGTAAATAAAGTAGACTCAGAAAAGAAAGCCCCATTACAATACCTAATATCCAAATAGTTGACTTTTTCATGGAGGCAAATTTAAACGGCTATTATTTACGAGATACTTTACTTAACATGTTTTAATCTGCGATTCTTTTATATTAACAAAATCCGAACTTTTACATGTTATTTTAAAAACTTCACATCCCGTTTTCCGCGGTCTTAATGCAAAAATAATAAAATTTTAAATTAATAACAAACAAAGTAAGCTAATTGTTTAAGCTTCGTTAAATAAAAAAGGCCGCATTTTTAAGAAATGCGACCTTTGTAATCTATAAAAACAGCAATTAGAAAGTTTATGCTTCTTCTTTTTCCTGTTCTTCGAATTCTTTCATCAACTTATTCTGAACATCCGTTGGAACAAGTTCGTAACTTGCGAACTTCATGATGAAAGAAGCACGACCACCTGTCAGTGAGCTCAAAGCAGTAGAGTAGTTCGACATTTCTTTCAATGGAACTTTAGCAGCCAGCTTTTCATAACCTTTTTCGCTGCTCATACCCATAATCATACCTCTACGTCCCTGCATATCACTCATGACATCGCCCAGCTTATCACTCGGAACAAACACTTCCACGTCGTAAATCGGTTCCAGAATCTTCGGTCCTGCGTTTTTGAACGCTTCGCTGAATGCATGACGTCCTGCCAGCATGAAAGAGATTTCATTGGAGTCTACCGGGTGCATCTTACCGTCGTATACAATGACACGTACATCACGAGCATACGAACCGGTCAAAGGTCCTTGTTCCATACGGCTCATAATACCTTTCAAAATGGCGGGCATGAAGCGAGTATCGATAGCACCACCTACCACACTGTTAACAAATACCAATTTACCGCCCCATTCCAAATCGATGGTTTCCGAACTTTTCACGTTTATCTTGTATTCCTGTCCATTGAACTTATAGACTTCAGGAGCTGGCATGCCTTCATAATAAGGTTCTACAATCAGATGAACCTCACCAAATTGTCCGGCACCACCCGACTGTTTCTTATGACGATAATCGGCACGGGCAGCCTTGGTAATCGTTTCACGATAAGGAATCTTCGGTTCGTAGAACTGTACCTGAAGCTTTTCGTTGTTTTCCAGACGCCATTTCAATGTACGCAAATGGAATTCTCCCTGTCCGTGTACCAGAATCTGCTTTAACTCCTTAGACTGTTCAACAACCCACGTAGGATCTTCCTCACGCATACGGTTCAATACAGCCATCATCTTTTCTGTATCAGCCTCATTGACCGGCTTGATGGCACGTGTATATTTCGGATTCGGATACTTGATAAAATTGAATCTGTTTTCGCAATCCTTGCCGTTCAACGTATTACCGGTCTTCACGTCTTTCAGTTTCACCGTACAACCGATATCGCCGGCACGAAGTTCGTCTACCTTTTCACGGTTGGCTCCAGCACATACATACAGTTGGGCCATACGTTCTTTAGAGCCACGGTCTGCATTACTCAAGTCATCACCTTCGTGTACCACACCGCTCATTACCTTAAAGTACTGAACATCTCCGATATGTGGCTCTACAGCTGTCTTAAAGAAATACAAAGAAGTAGGTCCGTTGGCATCAGGAGGAACAGGAACACCGCGGGTATTATGAACAACTGGCATTTCATCGACAAACGGAACGACATTGCCCAAGAACTCCATCAAGCGGCGAACGCCCATATCCTTACCGGCACATACACAGAATACCGGGAACATGCCACGTGCAGCCAATCCCTTACGGATACCTTCACGCATTTCGTCTTCCGTCAATGATTCAGACTCAAAGAAGCGTTCCATCAAGGTTTCATCGTGTTCAGCCGCAGCCTCAACCAGCGCTTTATGCCATTCCTGAGCCTTTTCCATTTCTTCGGCAGGGATATCCTCTATGGTAGGTGCACCACCATCGGGTCCCCATGAATATTTTTTCATTAAAAGTACATCGATCAATGAATTGAAGTCGGGTCCGGTAGCCAACGGATACTGAACCGGAACAACTTTAGAACCGTAATTTTCCTTCAACTGTTCCAATACATGGTCGAAATCACACTTTTCACTATCAAGCTGGTTAACCAGGAAGATAACCGGTTTACCTAACTTTTCTGTATAACGAAAATGATTCTGCGTACCTACTTCGGGACCATACTGACCATTCAACAACAAAATAGCCGTATCTGTAACGTTCAATGCCGTAATAGCAGCTCCCACAAAGTCATCACTTCCCGGACAGTCGATGATATTCAGTTTTTTACCATTCCACTCTACATGATAAACGGTAGAGAAGACCGAGTAACCATACTCCTGCTCTACCGGAAAATAGTCGCTGACTGTATTTTTGGCAGTAATTCTGCCGCGACGTTTTATAATACCACTCTCATAGAGCAGCGCTTCTGTGAGGGTGGTTTTACCTGATCCGTCATTGCCAAGCAGGGCAATGTTTTTGATTTCATTGGTCTGATATACTTTCATGGTATTTCAAGATTTAATTAGTAAACAAAAGGATATGCTTTTCATATCTCTTACATAGTGATGCGCAAATTAGAAATTAATGAGCAAAAATGCAACAAATTCATTCGTGTTACTAAACTATGTTTTTAGACAGAAATTAACGATCAAGACTGGATATTCCTCCTTTCTCAAACTGGGAAAAAGCAATAAAAAAGGCCATGTCACAGCCTCTTACTTTACCGTGACATGACCTTTTTTGTCAAGTATTATAGCGATAATATACTATTACCAGATATTGACACGCTTTTCTGGTGCAATGTACATCGGGCTTTCCGGAGTAATATGGAAAGCATCGTACCAAGCCTGAATATGAGGCAGCGCACCGTTTACACGCCATTCACCCAATGAGTGAGGATCCGATTTTGTACGAGAGCGAATTTCCTCATCACGAATGTTGGCAGCCCATACTGTAGCATAAGCCAGGAAGAAACGCTGTTCCGGAGTAAATCCGTCTACGTTACCCAGAGGATGTTCTTTCGTAGCATTCTGGAATGCTAAGAATGCAACATTCAAACCTCCATGGTCGGCCAGATTTTCACCTAATGTCAATTCACCATTTGCTTTCAGTCCCGGCAATACTTCGATGTTGTTGAAGAAATCAACCATCACTTTTGCACGAGCATCGAAACGTTCAGCATCGCCTGCTGCCCACCAGTCGGTCAAGTTACCGTTCTTATCGTACTGACGACCCTGGTCATCGAATCCGTGAGTCATTTCATGACCGATAACTACACCAATAGCACCATAATTGAATGCGTCATCAGCGTTCATATCGAAGAACGGATATTGCAGAATACCGGCAGGGAAACAGATTTCGTTAGTAGAAGGATTATAATAAGCATTTACAGTCTGCGGAGTCATCAACCATTCATCTTTGTCGACCGGTTTGCCCAGACGGCTGTACATATCATCCAATCCCCATTTGTTGGCACGGCAAGCATTGGCCCAATAAGAATCCTTCTTGATTTCCAGATTAGAATAATCCTTCCATTTGTCAGGATATCCCACTTTTACATGGAAAGCAGCCAGTTTTTCCTGAGCCACCATTTTGGTGCTGTCGCTCATCCATTCCTGTGCTTGGATACGTTCACCAAGAGCTTCCTGCAAGTTCTTTACCAGCTTCACCATACGTTCCTTAGCTGCTGCCGGGAAATATTTCTCTACATACATCTGTCCGACAGCCTCACCCAACATACTTTCTACGGCACCAACGGCACGCTTCCAGCGAGGAGAATTCTGCTGACGTCCAGACAATACCTTTCCGTAGAAATCGAAACGGGCAGCTACAAAATCATCGCTCAGGTATGAAGCTGCTGCATCCAGCAAGTTATACTGCAAATAAGAAACATGTTTAGATACAGGAAGTGTATTGATCAGTTTTTCTACTTCTTTCAAAGGTTCGATTTGCATTACGTTCAGGTCTGTAACTTCCTTAACGCCCAAACCTTTCAAATAAGTATCCCAGTCGATGCCAGCGAATGTCTTCTTCAAATCAGCATAAGACATCTTATGATAGTTGGCTTCCGGATCACGCTGCTGAACAGCACTGAAAGCTTCCTTGGCAATAGAAGTTTCAATTTCCATTACATCTGCCATCTTCTGCTGAGCCTCAGCTTCAGAGAAACCAGCCAATGTAAAGAGTTTGGCGATATACTTCTTATAGTTCTCACGTACATTGACAGTGGCACTATCATTGTCAAGATAATATTCCTTTTCGCCCAGGTTAAATCCACCCTGACTGATCTGGAACATATTTACATCACTGTTTTTCGGATCGGCATATACAAAGCTTGAGAAGTAAGTACCGATACCGTTATTCAGCAATTCCACCATCATAGGAATGATTTCGCTTTTATCTTTCAAAGCAGCAATCTTATCCAATTCCGGCTTGATAGGATTCATACCCTCTTTATTGAGGGTTACACTATCCATTGCCATATTATACAGGTCGCCAATCTTCTGAGCCAGCGTACCCTGCTGATTTTGTTTTGAAGCCAGCCCTTCGATAAGTTCCTGCAATTGCTTGCGGTTGTTTTCAATCAGCACTTCAAACGTTCCATAACGAGAATACTCAGCAGTCAGCGGATGATTCTTCATCCAGCCTCCACATGCATAATGATAGAAATCCTGACTTGCAGAAACTGTTGTGTCAAGATTTGCCAAGTCGATGCCAGAAGTACTCTTTGCTTCCTTCTGACCGGCACAGCCAGTCATAGCAGCGGCAACAAGTACTGCCATAGCAGCAAAATGTTTTGTTTTCATAAGCGTTTATAATTATAGAGTTTTTAATTTTTAAGTTCTTCCAATTCCAAAGAAACATTCTCCCACTCTTCCTCAGCATCCGAAATCTGTTTTTTCAGCTGCTGATGCTGTTCGTACAATTTCATGTCGGAAGCTCCCTCGGGCGTAGCCATCTGAGCTTCCAGTGCAGCAACCTCCTTTTCCAGACGTTCAATCAGCGCTTCACAGTCAGCAACCTGCTTCTCCAGCTTACGGATTTTCTTGTTTTGCTCTTTCTGCGCCTCATACGAAAGTTTACTCTCGCTGGCAGGTACCGGATCGTCCTTCTTGACAGACTGAGCAGTTGTTGGCGACTGAGAGAGTTGCAGATCATTGAGACTTTCCATTTTCTTTTTCTGCAAGAAATCGTAAATGCTGCCGATGTGTTCTTTCACAACTCCCCCACCGAACTCATAAACCTTTGTAACCAGTCCGTCCAGAAACTCACGGTCGTGAGAAACAACAATAACCGTTCCGTCAAACTCGCGGATGGCATCTTTCAATACGTCCTTGGAACGCATATCCAGGTGGTTGGTAGGCTCATCCAGTATCAGCAGATTCACCGGTTCCAGCAACAGCTTAATCATTGCCAGTCGGCTCCGTTCTCCTCCCGAAAGCACTTTCACCTTCTTATCGGAAGCCTCTCCGCCAAACATGAAAGCACCTAATATATCACGTATTTTTAAACGTATATCTCCTTTGGCAACCGAGTCGATCGTATCAAATACCGTCAGATTCTCATCGAGCAACTGTGCCTGATTCTGTGCAAAATAACCAATCTGCACATTATGTCCTATCACCAGTTTTCCTTCGTACGGAATCTCACCCATGATACACTTTACCAAGGTAGATTTACCCTCACCGTTCTTTCCTACAAAGGCAACCTTCTCGCCCCGATTGATGGTCAAGGTCACATCATGAAAGACGACATGATCGCCGTACGCTTTCTTTACCCCTTCGCAGATAACAGGATAATTGCCCGAACGTATGGCTGGTGGAAATTTCAACCGCAGAGCAGAGTTGTCTTCTTCATCAATTTCAATCGGAACGATCTTCTCCAACTGCTTGATACGACTCTGTACCTGTACAGCCTTTGTCGCCTTGTAACGGAAACGTTCGATAAAATCTTCTGTATCCTTTATTTCTTTCTGCTGATTCTCATAAGCGCGCAACTGCTGTTCGCGACGTTCCTTGCGGAGTACGACAAACTCGTCGTAAGGCACCTTATAATCATAAATTCGTCCGCAAGAAATCTCAATGGTCCGGTTGGTTACATTATTAATAAACGCACGGTCGTGACTTACCAGTACTACAGCCCCCGGACTCATTTTCAAAAAATTCTCCAGCCACTGAATACTTTCTATATCCAGATGGTTGGTCGGCTCGTCCAGCAGCAAGACGTCCGGACGGCGCAACAGCAACTTTGCCAGTTCGATACGCATACGCCAGCCTCCACTGAACTCGCTGGTCGGACGGTCAAAATCGGAACGGCTGAATCCTAGTCCGACAAGCGTACGTTCTATTTCCGCCCGATAATTGGTTCCTCCCATCATCAGGAAACGCTCGTTATCGTGCGTAAAACGTTCAATCAGTTCATGATAGCTTTCCGAATCGTAATCCGTACGATCGGCCAGCTCCTGATTCATCTTTGCCAGTCTGTCCTGCAACTCAAATATATGTTCGAATGCCATTTCCGCCTCCGCCATGACAGTACGCGTATCACTGAGAATCATAACCTGCGGCAGATAACCGATGGTCACCCCTCTCTGTACAGCTACGCTTCCTTCAGTAGGTTTCTGCAAGCCAGCCAGAATCTTCAACATGGTCGACTTACCTGCACCGTTCTTACCAACCAGTGCAATACGGTCTTTCTTATTAATGACAAACGAAACATCCTCGAACAAAGGAGTAACTCCAAACTCAACTTTCAGTCCTTCAATAGAAATCATATATTCGCTCCAACTTTACAAAGTGCAGGCAAAGGTAGTATTTATTTCTCGTTAATTTATACATTTTGTGTATAAATCAGCATCATAATACTTTTACTCAGAGAGTAAACAAAAAATCCGCCGATGAACATAAACTGTCATCAGCGGATTTTTATCTATCAGAACAAATTAATGTCCCTGAAATTATTCTTCTGTATAGCGTTCAATAGTCTGCTCACGGTCCGGACCAACAGAAACAATCTTGATAGGAGTACCAAGCTGTTCTTCGAGGAATGAAATGTAGGCGTTGAATTCTTCAGGGAATTCATCTTCGCTTGTCATCTTAGTCATATCTGTCTTCCAACCCGGCATTTCTACATAAACAGGTTCTACACCTTCAGTTATGTCGAACGGGAAGTAATCGATTTCCTCGCCGTTTACCTTGTAAGCCACACAAGCCTTGACGGTATCGAAGCCATCGAGCACGTCACTCTTCATCAAGATAAGCTGAGTTACACCGTTAATCATGATAGCATAACGCAAAGCAACCAAGTCAACCCAACCACAACGACGTTCACGACCGGTTACCGCACCGTATTCATGTCCCAGATCGCGAATTGTCTTACCTGTTTCATCGAACAATTCAGTAGGGAACGGTCCTGAGCCGACACGTGTACAGTAAGCTTTCATGATACCATATACTTCACCGATTTTGTTCGGGCCCAGACCCAGACCGATACAAGCACCAGCACAAATCGTGTTCGAAGAAGTAACAAACGGATAAGAACCGAAGTCCACATCCAGCATGGTACCCTGAGCACCTTCGCACAATACACTCTTTCCTTCCTTCAACAAGTTATTGATTTCATGTTCGCTGTCTACCAGATGGAACTGACGCAAGTATTCGATACCTTCCATCCACTGTTTTTCCAGTTCGGTGATATCGTATTCATAGTTCAGGCTCTTCAGGATCTTTTCGTGACGTGCTTTGGCAGCTGCATATTTTTCGTCGAAGTTATGCAGGATATCACCTACACGCAGACCGTTACGACTTACCTTATCCGTATAAGTCGGGCCGATACCCTTACCGGTAGTACCAACTTTCGAAGCACCTTTAGCAGCTTCGTAAGCAGCATCCAAAATACGGTGAGTAGGCAGAATCAGATGAGCTTTCTTCGAAATGTGCAGACGTTCCTTCAACGGATGACCGCTTGCCTCCAAAGCCTCAGCTTCAGCCTTGAACAAAGCTGGATCGAGTACCACACCGTTTCCGATAATATTGATTTTATCTCCCTGAAATATTCCTGAAGGAATAGAGCGGAGCACATATTTCTGACCTTCAAATTCAAGAGTATGACCTGCGTTCGGTCCTCCCTGAAAACGAGCAACAACATCATAGCGCGGAGTCAACACATCGACTACTTTCCCTTTTCCTTCGTCGCCCCATTGTAAACCTAGCAAAACATCTACTTTCATGATTTCCAACTTTTATATAAGTTTATTTACTTTTCTTACGTTTGGCCACCATACATTTATTGCACAATCCATATATATATAAGGAGTAGTGCGAAGCATGAAAACCTTTCAGTTTCGTTTCGGCTATTGCCTGCTTCAAGGTGTCATCTTCGAACTCGGAAACTTTTCCGCACGAAGTGCATATCATGTGATGATGGGTTTCATTATTATACGAACGTTCGTACTGTGAAGTGTTACCAAACTGATGTTTGATGACCAGTCCGGCATCAATCAGGAGTATGATTGTATTATAAAGAGTAGCACGACTTACACGGAATTTCTCTTTCTCGGCCATATAAGAATACAGCATGTCAATATCGAAATGCCCTTTTATGGTATAGATCGTATCGAGTATAGCATAACGCTCGGGTGTCTTGCGATGCCCGTTCTTCTGAAGATAATCCGTCAGAATCTGCTTTGCCTTATCTTTTATATTCTCTTCCATCCGGTAATTCGTTCAGGGTTCAAAGTTAATCTTTTTTGCGTAATTTAGAAAAACAATAAAAGAAAAATTTCTTTATTTGAGTCTTGCCTGAGCATCAGTATTCCAGATCCGCTTTTATCTCTTCGGCCAGTGCATGTACGGTAGGATTCTCCAATTTCATCCACAGTCCGAGCTGCTTGCTTACGACTCTTTTGCTTTCGCGCGACTGATGTGCAAACTTACGCAAGGCTACCGATGCGGCTTTCTGTACCTGCATGCTGCCACCTTCTATGGCGGTATAAGCCTGATCGAGGAATTCTGCCTCTGCACGCTCGTTCAACTTTTCTCCCTTCATGAGCAGACGAGCCATCAGCAGGAAACCGCACAGCTGAAACATTTCGCGTTCGTCCGCCATCCAGCGGAATACTATTTCCGAAGCGTAAGGCAGGCGCTGGAAAAGATTCATGACCGTATACTCTGCCAGCTCCGAATAATCCATTCCCTCTATCCAGATATCGGCAATCTCAGGGTAGAACGTGTCGACCGGCTGAAGTAATCCTGCCATGATCTTGCACTCCCTGATATTTTCTTTCCACAAGGCCTGCGCCAGCTCATGATTGGGCTCATATTCGGCAGCAATTTCCTTTATACGCGGATATTCGATACCAAAGTTGAGCTTATACCCCATTCCTTTCTCACGCATGCTTTGCGAAATCATTCCGTTCATGAAAAGACGGAACTTCGACTTGATATCTCTGATTGTTTCGTGTATATTGCTATTCTCCATAATAAAAATAATAAATCCTATAGCAACAGCAGTCTTATCTCACAACAAGCTCTTGCTACAGGAAGATAGTTATAAATTAGAATAATCCCGGCTATACCGAAGCATCTGCTCGGCATATCCTTCGGTATAAGAAATCTGTACATCGACGATATTTCCTCCGGCATCGGCCTGAGGCGTGTAGACCGGATTCAAGAAGCCCTTGTAAGGTGCCAGATGCAAGCTGCGGTAACGTTGCAGTACCTCGGCATGCAATACCGGATCTACCTGTACGCCGTATGTTTCTACCAGCTGACGTGCGGCTTCGTAATCGCCTTCGCTCTTGATGCGCTGTATTTCTGCCAGCAACTTGCCGAACAACGTACGCAACTTGGCGTAATCGTTGATACGTACATAGGTCTTTCCATCGCGTACAACCATTTCGACTACCTTCTCGTCCTTTCCGTGTTCCAAAGCCCAGCGAGCAATCAACTGGCGGTTGCGCATGTGCGCCTCTTCTACCGTACATCCCGGTTCAATGCGTACAAGCTGTGTCATCAGTCCGTTCATCATGTACGAATAATATTCTGCCTTGTATGCCTCAGCATCGGGAACAAGTCCCAGCTCCACCATCTTGGCATCAGGCAAGTAATACAGTCCGAACAAATCGGCACGTGCTTCTTCAATCGTCGAGCCATGAGCTTTCAGCGCATCAGGGTCTACGCCCGGAAGCAGCTTGCCGGAGCCGTGTCCCAGACATTCATGCAAATCGGTATGCAGGTCGTCGGTTATGTCGGCATATTTCTCCAGCAACTCGCGTTCAACATCACTGTACACAAACTCTTCACGGAAACCGTTTCCACGGGCAGCCTTGTTATACGCATCGGTCAGATTGCCGATAGTAACCGACTTCGATCCGTGTACGCTGCGAATCCAGTTCGAATTCGGCAGATTGATACCGATAGCAGTTGACGGATACAAGTCGCCTGCCAGAATAGCTGCCGTAATCACCTTTGCCGAAACACCTTTCACCTCTTCTTTCTTGAAACGAGCATCTACCGGCGAATGGTCTTCGAACCACTGTGCATTGCTGCTGATGGTTTCCGTACGGTGAGTAGCTTCCATATCCTTGAAATTGACGATTGACTCCCAGCTGGCTTTCATACCCAGCGGGTCGCCATAGCTTTCAATAAATCCGTTGACAAAATCTACCTGCGAACCGGTATCTTTAAGCCATGCAATGGAATAGGCATCGAACACCTTCAAGTCGCCGCTACGGTAAAACTCGATAAGCAACCGGATAACCTCACGCTGTGCATCATTTTCGGCTACAGTTTCTGCCTTCTCCAGCCAGACAATGATTTTCTCTATTGCAGCCGAATACATACCACCTACCTTCCAGACCTGTTCGTATATACGACCGTCCTTCTTTACCAGCCGGCTGTTCATGCCATACATGACCGGTTCCGGATCATCGGCTTTCTTCTGAGCCGCATAAAACGCCTCAGCCTCTTGCTGGGTTACCCCCTCGTAATAATTGGCTGCCGACGTCTGTACCAGATCTTCTCCGTCTGCCTGATTCACACGTTTGGGCATGACGGCCGGATCGAATATCACCGGAAACAATTTGTCGCACATCGCCCGACAGGTTTCACCTTCTTCAAGCGGAAGTACTTCAGCTGGCAGCGACTGAATGACCTCTTCCAGATAAGCCGCCGTAAATCCCGGTACAAACTTGTCGCACGCATAGTGATGATGAATTCCGTTCGAGAACCATACACGTTTCAGGTACACTTCCAGTGCACGAAACGGTTCGCTCGTACGGTCGCCCTCAAAATGCGTATAAACAGCTTCCAGCAAACGGCGTATCTGTAAATTATACTTACCATTCTGATCAAACAAAATATCCCTTCCTTCCAAAGCTGCCTGCGAAAGATAATATATCAGTTGCTTCTGTCGCAACGACAACTGCTCGAAACCGGGAACCCGATAACGCAATATCTGCAAATCGGCAAACTGCTCTACAGTGTATGAAAATGAATTTTCTGACATTTTTCTTTTTAATCTTTTAAACAAACCTCCATTATCTAAATAAAAAAAGCCTTAAACTAAATGTCATTCCAAACGCAAAGAAAAAAGTAGTCAGAAAAAAAACTCCCCCATACCTTTCTTCCGTCTGGAATGACATCCCGTTTTTATTGTTGCTAAGTCTTCTCTAGTTCTAGTTGTTATCTGTTATTTTCCAGCTTTCGCCTTCTATAGTTATTCGGTGTTTCACCTACATTCTTGTAAAACGCTGCATAGAACGATTGTCGATTAGCAAAACCTACCATCGTACTGATTTCTTCCACATTTTTCTCTGCATAACGCTTGTCAATCAGCATGTGTAAAGCGTCTTTAATCCGATACTCGTTCACCAGGCATGAATAGTTCATTCCGAAACGGGAATTGATGACAGCCGACAAGTAACGGGTATTAGTCTTTAGCTCTTTCGCAAGATCTTTTGCTGAGTAATTCGGGTCTTTGTACTTCTTCTGAAGAACAATGATGTTCATAATTTTATCATACAATTCGTCCGCCAACTCGGCGCGGATCATGTTACGGTAAGGCGCATCTTTAATCTTCCTCTCCCGAAGATTATAGGGCCTTTTCTCTGAAACCCGACCGTTTCCGGTCATTAATTTGTCCTCTTCTCTCATCTGTCTTTTTATTTAGATAATGGTTGTTTCTACGCTATAAAACACTATAATTATACAAAATTGCTAAGAGTTTTTGTATTTTACAACAGAAATACGAGCTTATTTTCACGTTATATCATTTTTTCACATTTGAAACACCCTACAAATAAAAGATAAACGATTATTTAAAAGATTGAACTATCTTTGCCCGCAATTACATAAATATAAGAAATGGTACTGAAAACGCTGAAATCATATTTCGGATATACTCAATTCCGACCGCAACAGGAAGAAATCATCACTCAAATATTAAATAAAAAAGACACGCTGGTACTCATGCCCACCGGAGGTGGAAAATCAATATGCTACCAGCTTCCGGCATTACTTATGGAAGGGACTGCCATTGTAGTTTCTCCTCTTATCTCACTGATGAAAGATCAGGTGGAGAGTTTGCAGGCAAATGGTATCATCGCCCGTGCCCTGAACAGCACAAACGACGAAACAGCCGATGCCAACATCCGTTTCGAATGCCGGCAGGGAAGAGTGAAGTTACTCTATATTTCTCCCGAAAGGCTCCTGTCGGAAATCAACTTCCTGCTGAAAGATATCCGTATCTCGTTGTTCGCCATCGACGAGGCACACTGCATTTCGCAATGGGGACACGACTTCCGTCCGGAATATACCCAGTTGAAAGTGCTCCGCCAGCAGTTTCCGGATGTTCCGGTGGTGGCGCTGACGGCTACAGCCGACAAGATAACGCGGCAGGATATCATCAAGCAACTGGCCATGAGAGATCCGAAGGTCTTCATTTCTTCATTCGACCGTCCCAACCTGAGTCTGGATGTAAAACGTGGTTACCAACAGAAAGAGAAAATGCGTACCATTTTCGACTTCATCGCCCGGCATCGCGGAGAAAGTGGAATTATCTACTGCATGAGCCGAAACAAGACCGAAAAAGTGGCGGAAATGCTAGAGGAGCATGGTATCTCGACAGCGGTTTATCATGCCGGACTCAGTACGGCTGCACGTGAGGCGGCACAAGATGATTTTATCAACGACCGTGTACAGGTAGTCTGTGCGACGATTGCTTTCGGAATGGGGATAGACAAGTCGAATGTCCGCTGGGTCATTCACTACAACCTGCCCAAAAGTATTGAAAGTTTTTATCAGGAAATAGGTCGTGCAGGACGCGACGGACTGCCTAGCGATACCTTGCTGTTTTACTCTTTCGGCGACATTGTCCTGCTCTCGAAGTTCGCGGCTGAAAGCAGCCAGCAGGAAATCAACATGGAGAAACTGCACCGCATGCAGCAGTATGCCGAAGCCGATATCTGCCGGCGACGGATTCTGCTGAACTATTTCGGCGAAACGATGGATCACGACTGTGGCAACTGCGATGTCTGCCGCAATCCTCCCGAACGTTTCGACGGTACCATCATTGTGCAGAAAGCCTTGAGTGCCATCGCACGTGCCGACCAGCAGGTATCTACCAATACGCTGATTGATATTCTGAAAGGAGCTGCTACTCAGGAAATCATCGAACGGGGCTACGACAAATTGAAAACGTATGGTGCCGGACGGGATATTCCGGCTCGCGACTGGCAGGACTATCTGCTGCAAATGCTGAACTTAGGATATTTCGAAGTGGCATACAACGAAAAGAATCATCTGAAAATAACGGAGGCTGGACGAAAGGTGCTGTTCGGACACGAACGTGCTTTGCTGGTGGTCATCAAACGTGAGGATTATACAGAAAAGAAAGCAGGCAAAAAACGCAAGCAGTCTGCCCCGAACGATGTCTTGTTCCCTACGCCAATGGTGTTCGAAAACGAAGACGAACAGTTGTTCGAGGAACTCCGTGTACTGCGGAAACGACTCGCCGACCAGCAGGCGATACCGGCTTATATCGTACTTTCCGACAAGACGCTCCACCTGCTTGCTTCGTCACGCCCTACGACGATAGAGGCCTTCGGCGAAATAAGTGGTATCGGCGAATATAAAAGAGATAAATACGGTAAGGACTTTATTGAAGTCATCCGGAAGTTTGTCAGATAGGGAACCAATAAGTCAATTATTTTTATCAAGGTTTAATCGATGAACGGTAGCCTGATTCAATGTTTTCTGTTTCTGGCTTGTACTCTTTCTGACACGCCTAAAATAAACAAGCATACATTTTCAAAAAACGTCGGCACATTTTACAAAAAATATGCCGACGTTTTATCTAAAACCTCTGCACGTTTTTTGAAAATTTGTACAAATTTCCAGCAAAGGTTTAATCATTTATTATTCAATCACTTGCATTTCTTCAATTTCTCCATCAGTTCCAAGCGGGGAATACCCAACGAAATTGCTTTTTCATATGCTTCACTTGCCTCGTGCTTTTTCTCCATTTGTAAATAAATATCTCCCATCACCACATAGGTATCAGCATCCCGGTTATCCAATTTCAGCGCCTCTTCCAAATCGAGCAAAGCAGCATCGGGCAAGTTCTGCTCCAGTTCCAGATTAGCACGCATCTTATACAGGGAAGCATCCTTCGGATAATCCTCAATCAGCAAATTCATCCCATCTCGTGCAGCGATGTATCTTCCTTCTTTCTGATCCAGCATCGCCAGTCCCAGACGGGCAGCCTTGTGTTTGGCGTCCACTCCCAATATTACATTGTAGTCGATACGTGCCTCCTTGTACTGCCGCCGTTTCATATAGATATAGGCACGAAACAGACGAGCCTCCTTATCGTTCGGTAGCAGGTCGATCACGTTGCAATAGTCCAGATACGCCTTTTCGGTCAGATTCTTCTCCATGTAAAGAGTGGCACGGTTCAGCAGGATGGCTGTTGCATAAGGAGTAATATTCAAAGCCATGGTGTACGCTTCGATGGCTTCGTCTATCTTCCCCTGACGTTTCAGCACGGTTCCCAGGTTGGAAAAGAGCAAAGCATTCCGGGCATTGTACGGGTCAAGCCGCAGGGCTTCGCGAAACAATTGCTCGGCCTGTTGCAGACTGTCCTTGAAAGTATAGTCCATCGCCTTTTCCACCAGCTCGTTGTACGACTGCGCACGACCGGTTGTCAGCAAGAGGACACCTATCAAACATAGAAGTATTCTTTTCATTCAAACACAATTTTAATTAAATCTGTAAGCAAAGGTAATGGAATAATCTGTGGGGATAAGTGTATATTAAAAAGTTTTTGTAAGTTTGAACAATCATTTAAACAGAAACTATCATGAAACTAGAAAAAGCTATATTCGCCTGCGGGTGTTTTTGGGGAGCACAATACCAGTTCGAACATGCTAAAGGAGTAGTACGCTCCACAGTAGGTTACATCGGCGGACACAAGGAACATCCTGCCTACGAAGAGGTCAAGGCACATACTACCGGACATGCCGAAGCAACGCTGGTAGAATTCGATGCCGAACAGACATCGTTTACAGACTTATGCAAACTTTTTTTTGAGATTCACGATCCGGCACAGACCGACGGACAGGGTCCTGACATCGGACCACAGTACCGTAGTGAGATTTTTTATCTGAACGAAAAACAGAAACAGGAAGCCGAAGCGGTCATTGCTCTGCTGCGTGAAAAAGGATACGTGGTGAATACCAAACTTACTCCTGCCTCTACTTTCTGGGAAGCAGAAGAATATCATCAGCACTATTATGACAAGACGGGAGGAGAACCTTATTGCCATATCCGCACAAAGAAATTCTGATATTTCCGATAGCCAGTGTAATCAGCGTATATTTATACACAATATTGGATAATCCAACAACAAAAAGCCGTTGCTGCAAAAATTGACAGCAACGGCTTTTTGTTCTTATCATTCAATTTCAGCAACCGAAACGAATCAGGCTTTTTTGATGTAATCGACAATCCATGCACCCACTTCCTTGGTTCCATATTTAGGCTTACCCTCAACCTGAATTTCGGGAGTACGTACACATTCGTCGAGTGAAGCATCGACTGCCTTACGAATCAGTGCACCTTCCTCTTTCAAGTCAAAGTATTCGAACAACATGGCAACGGACAGAATCTGTGCCAACGGATTGGCAATGTTCAGTCCCTTAGCCTGTGGCCATGAACCGTGAATAGGTTCGAACACCGGAGTGCTCTCACCGGTAGAAGCCGAAGGCAACAATCCCATAGAGCCGCTGATGCAAGAACCTTCATCGGTCAGGATATCTCCGAATGTATTTTCTGTAACCATTACATCGAAGAAGGTAGGTTCCTGAATCATACGCATGGCAGCGTTGTCTACAAACATATAGTCGGTAGTCACTTCTGGATAAGAAGGAGCCATTTCCTGTGCAATCTGACGCCACAGACGAGAAGATGCCAGCACGTTTGCCTTGTCGACTACCGTCAGATGCTTGCGACGTTTCATGGCATATTCGAAACCAACCTTCAGGATTCGTTCAATTTCGGGACGAGTATACATGTTGGTATCGTAAGCCTTGTCGTTGTCTTGGTATTTTTCGCCGAAATACATACCACCGGTCAGCTCACGGATGCAAAGGAAGTCGGCACCTTCTACCAGTTCGGCACGTAAAGGTGACTTATGCAACAGGCATTTGAATGTCTGAACCGGACGGATATTGGCAAACAATCCCAATTTCTTACGCATGGCGAGCAATCCCTGTTCCGGACGAACCTTCGCAGTCGGATCGTTATCAAATTTCGGATCGCCTACAGCCGAGAACAATACAGCATCGGCGTTCTTACATATTTCATAAGTTGCTTCCGGAAACGGATCTCCCACCTTGTCGATGGCATCCGCACCGCACAGCGCATATTCGTAGCTTACTTTATGTCCAAATTTCTCACACACAGCCGACATCACGTCCACGCCCTGAACAGAGATTTCAGGACCGATTCCGTCGCCTGGCAATACAGCTATTTTAAAATCCATAGTTCTTTATTTTTTTGATTCTTCTATAATGTTAAGCATTTTAATTGTCGCCTTGATAGCCGCTTCCGTCTGGTCGGCATCAAAGCCGCGGGTACGAAACTCCCTGTCCTCATAGTTCCAGGTAATGACTGTCTGCACAAAGGCATCCGTACGTCCGCCGGGAGGGATGGTGACCGCATAGTTCACGAGCATCGGGAAAGTACGTCCTAAGATGTCTTTGTAAATCTTACGCAACGCACGTACAAAGGCATCGTACTGTCCATCACCGGAAGAACTTTCCTGATAAACCTTTCCGTCGATTTCGATACTCAAGGTTGCCATCGGTTTCAGTCCTTTTGCCAGCGTGACAAAATAACTCAGCAGTTTCACCTTATTGGTTGTGGTGTCGTGCTTCAGCACATCGGATATGATGTAAGGCAAATCTTCCTGCGTAACCTGCTCCTTACGGTCGCCCAACTCGATAATGCGGTCGGTCACTTTCTTCATCGACTCCTCGTCCAGCTCCAGTCCCAGGCTTTCCAGATTCTTCCGGATATTCGCCTTGCCGGAGTTCTTTCCCAACGCATATTCACGTATTCTGCCGAAACGTTCCGGAAGCAGATCGTTGCAATACAAATTGTTCTTGTTGTCCCCGTCGGCATGTACGCCGGCCACCTGCGTAAATACACTGTCGCCTACAATCGGCTTATTGGCAGGGATGGTCACACCCGAATAAGATTCAACCAGACGGCTGACCACATTCAGACGACTCTCGTCGATATTGGTAATTGCATGGAAATGATCTTTCAAGATTGCCTGCACACTGGCCAGCGGCGCATTTCCCGCACGCTCACCTAAACCGTTGATGGTAGTATGCAATCCTTTGACACCGCTCAGCACGGCTGCCAGCACATTGCTCACTGCAAGGTCGTAATCGTTATGCGCATGAAAATCAAAATGCACATCGGGATAACGCTTCTTCATCTTCCGCATATACTCGATAACCTGCAACGGATTGAGGATACCCAATGTATCGGGCAACATAAAACGCTTGATGCCGCAATCTTTCAATCCGTCCATCAGTCCGAATACATAATCGGGAGAATCTTTTATACCGTTACTCCAGTCCTCGAGATAGACATTCACATCCATGCCTTTTTCATGGGCATAGCTCACTACCTGCCGAATATCTGCCAGATGCTGTTCCAACGTCTTCTTCAGCTGAAACTTACAGTGCTTTTCCGATCCTTTCGTCAGCAGATTGATCACCCGGCATCCCGCATTGTAAATCCAGTCGACAGACACATTTCCGTCGACAAACCCCAACACTTCTACCCGAGATAACATTCCCCGACGAGCTGCCCAGTCGCAAATCATTTTTACTGCCTTGGCTTCACCTTCGGAAACACGAGCCGAAGCCACTTCGATACGGTCGACTTTCAAGTCTTCCAGCAGTAAACGGGCTATCATTAATTTTTCATGGGGCACAAAGGACACTCCGCTGGTCTGCTCACCGTCGCGGAGTGTGGTATCCATGATTTCTATTCTCGGATGATTGTTCATTGAAATTGTTTAATTAGTTACGAGCTTTTTCGTAAGCTTCTATTTTATCTTTATTTTCTACCAGAAAATCGATGTCGTCGAGTCCGTTCATCAAGCAATGTTTCTTGTAGGCATTGATTTCAAACTTTTCCGACTTACCTGTTGCCTTATTGGTAATGGTTTGTTCCGGTAAATTCACTTCGACCTCAGTTTTCGGATCGGCATAAATAGAATCGAACAACTCTTTCAGGAAACCTTCGCTTACGACTACCGGCAACACGAAATTGTTCAGTTCGTTATTTTTATGGATATCGGCAAAGAAGCTCGATACTACCACACGGAAACCATATCCGGCGATGGCCCATGCTGCATGTTCACGGCTGGAACCACTACCAAAGTTCTTTCCAGCTACCAGAATCTGTCCGCTGTATGTAGGATCGTTCAGCACAAAATCTTTGTTCAGCGAGCCGTCGGGATTATAACGCCAGTCGCGGAAAAGGTTATCACCGAAGAATTTTTCATCACGGGTAGTCGCTTTCAGGAAACGTGCCGGAATAATCTGGTCTGTATCCACATTTTCCAATGGCAAGGGGATACAAGTACTGGTTATGATGTTGAATTTCTGTTTCATAATAAATGTACAATTTTACGGATTACATAAGTGTTCTGGGATCGGTTATCACGCCGGTTACGGCAGCAGCAGCGGCTGTCAGCGGGCTGGCAAGCAAGGTACGCGAACCCGGGCCCTGACGTCCTTCGAAGTTTCTGTTGCTGGTAGAAACCGAATATTTTCCTGCCGGAATCTTATCGTCGTTCATGGCAAGACAAGCCGAACATCCCGGCTGGCGGATTTCGAAACCAGCTTCTTCCAGTATCTTGTCCAAGCCTTCCTGACGAATCTGTTCGTCTACCATCCACGATCCCGGTACAAGCCATGCCGTGATGTTTTCGGCTTTCTTACGTCCCTTCACGATAGAGGCAAACGCACGGAAGTCTTCGATACGTCCGTTGGTGCATGCTCCGAGGAACACATAATCAACTTTCTTGCCCAACAGCGATTCGCCCGGCTGGAAGCCCATATAGTGCAAAGACTTTTCGAACGAACCTTTCTCTACATCGCTCATTCCTTCGGTAGTAGGAATATGATCGGTAATAGCCATACCCATACCCGGATTGGTTCCGTAAGTAATCATCGGCTGAATATCGGCTGCATCGAAACGGACTTCTTTATCGAATACCGCATCATCGTCACTCTTCAGCGTTTTCCAGTAAGCAAGTGCCTTGTCCCATTCTTCTCCCTTCGGAGCATATTCACGTCCCTTGATGTATTCGAAGGTAACTTCATCCGGAGCAATCATACCTCCACGAGCTCCCATTTCGATACTCAAGTTACACAAGGTAAGACGTCCTTCCATCGTCAGGCTGCGGATAGCCTCGCCTGCATATTCAACAAAATATCCAGTAGCACCACTTGTTGTCATTTTCGACATCATGTAGAGCGCTACATCTTTGGCTGTTACACCTTTACCCAGTTTTCCGTCGATAGTGATGCGCATGGTCTTCGGACGTGCCTGAAGAATACACTGAGAAGCCATAACCATTTCCACTTCACTGGTACCGATACCGAAGGCAACAGCTCCCATAGCTCCGTGAGTAGAAGTATGTGAGTCGCCGCAGACGATGGTCATTCCCGGCAGAGTAAGTCCTCTTTCCGGACCAACTACATGAATGATACCATTCTTCTTGTTCATCATGCCGAAGTGAGTCAGGCCGAAATCAGCAGCATTCTTGGCAAGTGTATCCACCTGTGTACGAGAAATAGGATCTTCAATCGGTTTGTCCTGATCGTGAGTCGGAGTATTATGGTCGGGCATACAGTAAATCTTTTCCGGACGGAAACATTTCAATCCGCGAGCCCGCATACCAGCAAATGCCTGAGGACTTGTCACCTCATGGCAGTAAAGGCGATCAATATACAATTGAGTAGGTCCTTCCTCTACTTTCTGCACTACATGTGCATCCCATATTTTGTCGAATAATGTATTAGCCATACTTAAAATCTCATTATATTATTTTCTGAATTTATTGATACAATCTATATAAGCTTCTACAGATGCCGCGATGATATCGGTATTTGCTCCGAAACCGTAATACATCTGTCCGTCGTATTCTACCTGCATGTGAACTTTACCAACATCATCACTACCCTTGCTGATAGCCTGAATGGTAAATTCCTTCAAAGTCATCTGGCGCTTGATAATCTGTTTTACAGCCTTGATGGCAGCGTCTACCGGACCATTACCGGTTGCAGCTGCTTCAAAGTGCTCGCCGGAAATATTCAGTCCTAAGCTGGCAACCGAACGAACTCCCACACCACTGGTCACCTGAAGGTATTCCAGCTTGATGTGATGGTTCACATTGCGATCGGCTCCGGCAAGTACCAGAATATCATCATCAGTAATGTCTTTCTTCTTGTCGGCAAGTTTCAGGAAGTCTTCGTATACCTTGTCCAACTTTTCCTGATTCATTTCAACACCCAGTACATGCAGACGGTGTTTCAATGCCGCACGACCACTGCGGGCTGTCAGTACAATTGCATTATCATCGATACCGACATCTTTCGGATCGATAATTTCATACGTCTGCACATTTTTCAAGACTCCATCTTGATGAATTCCCGAAGAGTGAGCAAAAGCATTGCGTCCTACAATAGCCTTGTTTGGCTGAACCGGCATGTTCATCAGGCTGGAAACCATTCGGCTGGTAGGATAAATTTTCTGCGTATTAATATTGGTATCGATGTCAATGCCGTGATGGCAACGTAAAATCATGGCAACTTCTTCCAAGGCTGTATTTCCGGCACGCTCGCCGATACCATTGATGGTTACTTCTACCTGACGGGCACCGTTCAATACTCCACTGATGGTATTGGCTGTTGCCATGCCCAAATCGTTATGACAGTGCGTAGAAATGATTGCCTTGTCGATTCCGTCTACATGATCTATCAAGTATTTGATCTTGGCACCATACTCGTCGGGCAAGCAATATCCAGTTGTATCGGGAATATTTACTACTGTAGCTCCTGCCTTGATAACAGCCTCTATGACACGAGCCAGATATTCATTTTCTGTACGTCCGGCATCTTCTGCATAGAACTCAACGTCTTCTACATACTTCTTAGCATATTTCACGGCTGCTACCGCGCGTTCGATGATTTCTTCACGAGTGGAATTAAATTTATACTTGATATGAGGATCTGAAGTTCCGATACCCGTATGAATGCGTTTGTGTTTTGCATACTGCAATGCTTCGGCAGCCACATCGATGTCTTTCTGTACGGCACGTGTCAAAGCACAGATGGTAGGCCAGGTTACTGCTTTCGAAATTTCGATTACAGAATTGAAATCTCCCGGGCTGGAAATAGGAAAGCCCGCCTCAATTACGTCTACTCCCAAAGCTTCGAGCTGCTTTGCTACCTGAATTTTCTCGACTGTATTCAACTGGCAACCGGGAACCTGTTCCCCGTCACGCAATGTCGTATCAAAAATAAATAATCTGTCGCTCATAAACGTATATCTTTTATATTGTTTTATTCAAGCAAAAAGCCTTTCGCACCAGAAGTGAGAAAGGCTTTATATCATAAATCTTATACCGTCATGCACACGGCTCACTTCCCACTGGTTGCACCAATAGAATAATAATACCGCCTAGCAAAATATGTATAAGAAATGTACTCATTATTATCTTTTATTTGTCTTAAACGCTTGCAAAGGTAGATAATATTTCGACATTACAAAATAAAATGAAAGTTTTTTATTCATTTCAGCAACAAATTAGTATTTGGCAGGCTATTTTAAGCGTAATTCATACAAACAAGCTTCAACTTCTGCATTGCTTCCCATGTGTTTTCCCATATCATCTGACAATTTAACACATTCTCGCCACTCCTGATTAAGATTCATTTTACAGCGCGACAGTTTCATAACAATATTTGAAGGTTGATATCCTGTATCGTTGGTAAGGTTTGTTCCTATTCCAAAAGAGCAGCGTATCTTACCTTTACAGTAATCGAATATATGCAACGCTTTCTCAAAGTCGAGTGCATTGCTGAAAATAATTGTTTTCGTCTGCGGATCGATACCTAATTCTTTGTAACGAGCTATTAACCGATCGATGAATTCAAATTCATCACCTGAATCACATCGTACACCGTCGAAGAGCTTGGCTTGCTTACGACTGAAATTTGACAAGAAGGAATCCGATGTATAGGTATCGGAAAGGGCTGTACCCAAATCACCGTCGTACACATTTACCCAGTTTTCCAACGCCATGTAATTGGCATGCTTATAGCCGAACTGAGCTCCATGGAACATGAACCATTCGTGCGGATGGGTTCCCATTGGACGCATGTCGTATTTCATGGCGAGATAACAGTTCGACGTACCGGTACAATAGCGGGCATGCTCTTTCAGATAGGCTACAACAATATCGTGTACATCCAGAGAGAAGCGCCGGCGGGTTCCAAACTCGGAAAAAGGCATATGATGTTCGTTTGACAATTTCACCTTTCCTGCCAGTTTTCCTAAGATAGATTCTTTATCCGGTATTCTATTTAAAAACTGGTTTTTGATTTCGGAAACAATCGCCAACAACGGAACTTCATATAATGTTACCTTGTATAAATAATCGGTCACTTCGATATGTAAATGATGCTGCTCGTCCAGACTCACAGCTATTTTGTCAGGATCAAAACGGAAAGAAGACAGCCATTCCCAATAAACACGCGGCAGGAACCGGCAATGAGAAGACATGTACTCCAGTTCTTCCTTGCGGAGCGAAACCAGTGACAAATTATGAATCTCATTTTTCAGGGCTTCCAGAAAGCCTTCTGTGTATTCTGTTTCATCTCTATCCTTAAAAGTAAATGTTCCTAACGCATAAGGAAAAAGCTTGATATAAGCGTACGAAGTTGTAAACTTATACAAATCTGTATCTAAAATCGTTTTTATTACCATAGCATTGTTTTTATTTCTTTTTGTAAATATAAGGAAGAAAAATTACTTCCCATTATTCTGACAAGATTTTTACTTCAATTTCAATGCTACGATACAATCTGCCGACGGTTCCAAAGTCGCAGTATGCAAGACAATTCCTCCATCAATTTTCTCCCATTTTACTTTTTCTCCAGAAGCAAACAAGGTGGCAGATACGACTTTTTCGGTTAACGGCAAAGTAACAAATTGAGGCATCTTATCGGTTAGCAGATGTACATACAGCATATCTCCTTTACGGGTAGTAGTTCCCCACGAAGCAGTTACCACATTCCCCGAAGTCGATCCGTAAATGGTTTCTCCATTTTTCGCCATCCACTCTCCTATTCCCTTTAATCGTTCTACGGCAACAGCAGGTAACTCTCCGTTGGGCTGAGGACCGATATTCATCAACAAATTGGCACCCTTACCGGCAGCACGTACCAACAGGCGTATCAGCTCGGTGACCGATTTATAATTTTGGTCTTTAATCTTGTACCCCCACATACCATTCATCGTTTCACAAGTTTCCAATGGCAATGCACTGATAGACTGTCCAGACAATCCTGCGGTATTCTCTCCGGGTAGATCGCGTTCAAACATTTGAAAATCCTCACCCGGGAAAGGCGTTTTATGATGGTTATTTCCAATCAAACAAGCGGGCTGCAATTTATGAATCAAAGCATATTGTTCCTTCAGTCCCCAATTGAAATCATCAGGCTGATCCCACAGTCCATCGAACCAGATTGCCCCTATCGGACCATAATTGGTCAACAATTCCGTCAACTGATTATTCATGAACTGATAATATGTACTCCACTCTCCATGAGATTTACGTCCGGTTCCGCGTCCGGTTCTTCCTAAAGGATAATAATCTTCACGCGTCCAATCCAGATGGGAATAATATAAATGTAGTTTGATACCCTGTTTCTGGCACTCCTCGGCCAACTCTTTGATAATATCCCGCTTAAACGGAGTAGCGTCCACTATATTATAATCAGAATATTTAGTGTCAAACATCGAGAATCCTTCGTGATGCCGGGAAGTAAAACAGATATATTTTGCTCCCGAAGCCTTAATAGCCGCAACCCAATCGTGTGCATTGAATCGAGAAGGATAAAAACCGGATGCCGCTTTCGCATATTCATGACAGTCAATATTCTCATTAGTCATATACCATTCTCCCTGTCCGAACATACTATAAAGTCCCCAATGAAGGAATATACCAAATTTACTATCCTGAAACTCCTTGCGTGCCTGCAAATTCTCTGGTGCGGGTACATACTCTGTTCCCGAATTCTGTGCATAGAGGGAAGATATTCCTAAAAGCCCACTTAAACAAATAGTCTGCCAAAAACGAAAAATACGTGTTTTCATACTTACCCGATAATTAAAAAAAGAATAATTAGATTTATTTTTTCAAAGATACAATAAAAAATCGAGTTTCATCGTAGAAGCTTTTTTGAAAGCGGGGAATCAATTTCGGAAAGATAGTACGACATTCAGCTGTTTACCCATCAAGTACAACTATGCTTTTAAGACATTCTCCAAGCAATGAAGCATATTTTTATGTATCTCAATTGTATGCAGACCCAATCTTTTACTTGATACAAAAAACTCAGCCTGGCGGGCGCATGCCTGAAGCCGACTCATCCGATATAAAGAAAAGAGTATCCGCACTCCAGCCACCGGTACGTCCCGCCGCAAGCAGGCACAAAAAATTCCAAGAAACAAATTCTATCAGATTGTTTAATCGAGTATGTCCCTGCGTCAGCCCGTCGCGTCCGGGCATAAAAAGAGGTCCCGCAGCGTCGTTGCTGCAGGACCTCTTCAAGACGGCGACTACCTACTCT